>Ga0114922_10003222_pt1 | contig 15255 bp, 6 predicted proteins | sample AartaG_FD_100975 | JGI IMG/M metagenome (GOLD analysis project Ga0114922, IMG submission 100975) | Deep subsurface microbial communities from Aarhus Bay to uncover new lineages of life (NeLLi) - Aarhus_00045 metaG | ecosystem: Environmental > Aquatic > Marine > Oceanic > Sediment | place: Aarhus...
GAAATTTGGAACACCAGAACATCAAAATAACTTTATATTTTTCGAGTATAGCTATTACGCGATTAAAACGCTGGAATTAATTGCGAACTACCTCGATTTAGGAGCGCTCGCTAATATGTCTTTTAACCAAGTGGCATTACATGGATTTATCGAGAGAAACATAATCGAAACAAGTTCTACTTTGTACTTCAAACCTCAATTCACAAATGACGCACAAGTTACGCTGAAATACACTTATTACATGATTTACATTTTAAAAGCGCTTAATCTTTTTAATTTAAATACCGATAAACTCAGGCAATTCGTATTAGAAAACATGGATTACGGAAACATACTAAAAATCTACTACTGCTACAAGATATCAGAGATTTTAGACTTAAACATAGATTTCGACTTAATATCTACGCAAAATTTAGTACAAGCAGTATTTTCCGACGATTTCCACGAATTTTTTATCAGCTCTGATTTTCAAGAAATCGACCAAGAAGCTTTTCTATGGGTGTGCGACTTGGCTATGAACAGTGAGTTCGAAGTTAATTACGACTACGAGGATTCCATTCTATTAGGGGATGTAAATACCATAACTGCTTCTTTTTACAACATGATCTATCCCGAATATGGCTCCGATACAACAGTGAGATTTGAAAGCCCTACTTTAGGTGTTATAGAGCTCGATAGACAGTTCAATACAACTTTTCAAATTAATCTAATGGTGCCTGAAGAACCTGAGAATTTTCCTCATGTAAACGGCTCTCTTAAAGTCTATAAAAATACTAAGATGATCGGGGAAGCTCCTGTGTTCTTTTATACGAATATTAATCATGTTATAAACGATTCGTATAAAAAAGATGGCAACAAAATCAGGTTTGACATCAACATTTCTAGAGCGCTACATTCTGGATATCAACCCGTTGATAGCTCCCAAGTGCACGCAGATGTATTTAGAAATAACGTTTACATTGAAACCATAAATTTTAGTAAAATTGATTTCGCAGACTACTCTAAATTTACTTCATACCACGAAATTAACGGTTCAGGGATTTATACTTATAACGCTTCATTATTTGACGAGTTTTATCCCGAGGGCTGCTGCTTATTTACAATTCAACACATCGTTTCACCTCCATTACCCCCTCCACCCGAAATAAACGGCCCAATCTTAGCCATCATAGGATTAGCTGGAAGCGTTACCGTCGTTGGTGCAACCACGAACGTAGGAAACAGAATGAAAAAAAGGAGAAGCAAAAAAGGTAAAGAACCAGAACAAAAAAGAAGTGCTCGTGAAATTATTGAAGACGTAGAGAAAGTTTCGTTCGATAATTGGGACTAATTTTTTTTTATTTTTTTTCACTTATTGTAAGCTATATTGAAAAATATTTTTCTTTTAAATAGAATCGTTAAGAATAAAGTGTATGATCGAAGATGATGTCAATTCAAACCAATGCAGATTTTGCTATTCATCTTTTTCAGACGAAATTCTCAAAAAGATCGAAGATGATAGGAACGATGTCTACTGCGAAAATTGTGGAGATTTAATTAAAAGAGTTCAAAACAAATATAATTTTAATCCTACTGATACTATTGAAGAAATCTCTAATACCAATACCAATGATACACCTACTAAGCCTCAAAAAGAATTAGAAAGCAACACAGACGTTTTACATTACCCAATTGGCCGCATTTTTTACGACAAGGAGTTTCCACTTACCTTTAAGAGTAATTTCATTATTGTGTTTTCTCGCCTTACTTATTTTCATGCAGTACATTTAGAGAGCAAAGGGCAAATCGAACTTGGGGGCTTGGAAGTACCTGAAAATACCATTAACGCCCTCTTTATGTCTATAAGGCATATTCAGGATAAGCGAATTAAGTCTGAATTCCTAAATAACCTCCATGAAATTTCTAAGGAGGAATTTGAATGCAATCTAAAACAATTACAGGCTAAAATTCAGTCGAGGCGCCAGTATCGGGAAGACTTTATCGTTTACTCGCGCTGGTTAATAAATAGGGTGCTTATGATTATCTCAGAAAAAAAAGAAATCAACAAACTTTCAAAATTTGAACGAACTATAATTAAAGACTTAAAAAGATTTGAATTATTGAATTTATTTGAATTTGAAACACAATCAGAGGAGTTTAAAGATACTGATGTTGATAAAGTTATAAAAAAGGATCGCCTAAAATTTTTTATGAATGTACAAAATGAAGAGGTGCTTGACAGATATAAAGTACCCAACCAAGAGAAGACATTAATAAAAGAAGAATTTTCAGCGGGAATCCCCATTCAGCGAATAAAGGAAATAATTAAGACCTACAATGAGAATTTGGAAGATAGTTTCATCGAGACCCTTCAAACTTATTATAATGAAATGATTACTCAAAACAAACAAAGATTATCATTAGGTGTTAGGCGTATAGATAAAATTATAAACGGATTTGATAATATGATTTATTTGGATCGGTCAATTTCACAAGATTCTTTAAAAAAAATGGAATTGCTTATCAATAGAAAGATTAAGGTTATTAGAAATTGGAAAAAACCACGAAGAGAACGGATTTCTGGAACTAGGATAAAGATTACTAGTGATGGTATTAACACAGTTAAAAAAGAAATAAAGTCAGGGATCCACATTTCAAATTTAGCAAACGTTATTAAGAATTATAAGTACGACGACGCTTTTTTTCATTACATCAAAAAAATTTATTTAAATGCTATAGAATCTCATATAATAAAAATTAAAATACCTCTAACAAAATTAAACGAATTTATCACAAATTGGGAGAATATTTTATATAGAGGGTATGTAACTTCAGAGAAAGATTTTTCCAAATTACAAATGTTGATTGGAAATCAAAATTCTATTTCTCATAAAGTTGTATATGGAAGAAAAAATCTTGAAGCCGTGAAATTAGTAAAAAATTTGTCTCATGCGGAACTAATTGGAACATTTATCGTAAGAGGATCTATTACTACCAGAGGTAATGATTTGATTATTTCTTATAATACAGATGATCATCATAATTATGTTACACATCTAAAGGATCTAATTAATACTGTTTTTGGAAAGCCACCGAATATGTTAAGAACCAGAGACAGACTACATATATCAGGTCAGAATGTTATAAAATATTTAACTTCTCAAGGTTTGTCAAACGAAAATAGAAGAGTTCCATCATGGATTAATAAGCCACTAACTTGGATTAGGGAAAATACAGACGAATGGAAGAAAAATTATATGCCACTTGTGGTTGCTTGTCTAAGAGGTATGATAAATGGCGCTGGTTGGATTGGCGTTAAATCAAAACATGATCGAATTGAAATTCTGTTATCAAAAGTCAATAGATCAATATTAGAGGACTTTAAGGAATTATGCAATTCTTTAGATATCAGAACGAGTGATATTAAAGAAAGTATTCGAAAAGATGGGCGTCAAAATTATTACATCTATATTTCTTCCGTAGATCAGGTTAAAAGGTTTCTTATAGATGTCATCAAACCTAAAAGATGGGAATGTCTAAAAGACGATATACAACAAATCTTAGATGTAAGAGGAACTTCTATTGAAGCTGTTTTAGAGATGAGTCCCGAATTAAAAAATTTAAGGAGAAAGCTTTTCCAGCATCAAAAACAACGATATACATTCCTTTATAATCCCATCCGAATAAAAAATATTGAAAATCCTATTTTACGAGATTGTTTGCATAATTATGTTGAAAATGTGTCCCTCAAACTTTTTCCTTATAATGAATTTGAAGTGAAAAATAATATTAGACCTAGCAGTTTAAAGTTTGTTGGTGAGCATTTAAAAGATGAAAATGGACGGACTATTTATAGAGAGGTAATAAAAACGCAATTTATAAAAAATCATTTTATCAGTAAATTAACTTCTGGTCCTAACCCCAAAATGAAAATTTATAACTATAATGAGTTATCAGATGGTCTTTACAAAAAACTTTTGGATTTGGTTAGAGAAGTATATGACGAATTTCGCAATAAGCGTCTTGGACGACCTTGGCATGAACCTATACTTAAAAACATTATGATTAAACTTCCTAATGCAATGGCTTGTGAGAATCCTGTATGGGAAAGAATAGAAAGCAATTTATATTGCGTCGGTCATATAGATTTGAATTTAGTTAATAACAATACATTATTTATTGCTGATTTAAAAGATGATGAAACTGATGTTATTAAAAGTTTACTCCAAGTTTTATCCTACGGATTAATGCAAAAGCGACTTGTCTTCAAGAAACCTTCTGATTTTAATGCTTTTAATTTAAAATGTATCCTTTTTACTAAGGACGAAGTTTGGGAGTTTGATCCCGAGATTTTAAAATCAGAATTTATAGATTTCATTAAATATGTTAACTCACTTAGAGAAAAGAATTTAAAAAGTTTACCTTTTTCAAAAGGGCTACAAAGGACAGATCTTTTAGAGGATATCGAGAAAATTATAGGTTTCCACACACAATTAGATGATAATTGATAACATTTTTTTTGGAAACTTTTATCAACAAAAAATTTGATCCCATAAATTTTATTTTGAGAGCAACTTTAGTCTTATAAGGCAAGAATTATATATATGAAGATTAAAAATGAAATTCAACGAAGAGTTCATCAAAGAATTCAAAGTTAATGAATACATTACTTTAAGATTGACAAATGAAGGCACGTTTATTTATATAAAAAATAAGCCTTTAAGAATTTGTTCTCAACTTGCGCTTTTAAATCCTTATGATGAGAGATATTTCCAGCATGCAGATGATATTCCGCCCACATATGAAAATATTAGTTTAGAAGATGAATTTTGGGGGCATTGTTCAAATTTGCAGGTCTGGGCCGAAAATGATTATGATAGCTCTCTATTACATACGACACTAGCATTAGCTTTATTAGATAAATTGTACGAATTAAAAGATCCTGTTGCACTCCAAGTTTATTCTAAAGAGATCTCAAAATTAATCCAAGAAGCTGATTATTATCTTAAAGATTATCTTAGATTGCAAGGGTATTTTTCTTATTTATCATCAGAAGAAATAGTGACAAGTTCATTATGCGAAGAGGAAGCAATAGTTATGAAAGAAATCGTTAAGAACTCTCCTAGAAAGTATATACTTATTCCATGTTTTGATATTGATGATTTTCGTCATGGTTATCTCACTCAAAACTATCATCTCAGTACAAATAACGGACGCGTTATTGAATTAGAGCTAGAAATTAATTATCAGAATCCAATATTACCAAAAGGTTTGTCAAAGCTTCAAGGATTAAGAACTCTTTACCTATATATTATTAATACTAGAGAAAAAGTACCTGATTTGGATTTTAAAATAAACTCTTTATGGCATCTTAGAATTCTTACAGCAGGAAAGGTTATAATCCCTGATAAGTTTATGAATTTCCCAAATTTATTTAGTTTATCTATTCAAGGTCCGAGACATGGAGAAGTACCATCTTTCAAGGATGTACCAAAGACATTTGGAATACTAAAAGATTTGAGAGATTTGACGATCAATAATACTTCATTAAACATTATTCCTTTTTCTATCGGAGATTTACAGAAATTAGAATCTTTAAATCTCAATAACAATAACAATTTAAGAAAACTACCAGATTCAATTGGGCAATTAGCATCTTTGGAAAGATTATCGCTAAATCGATGTAATTTGGAGCATTTACCTAATTCAATAGGGGACCTTAAATCGCTTTGGAGCTTAAGTTTACAATATAATAAATTTGAAACACTAACTAGTTCAATTAGTAAAATACCAACCTTAGACTCTATTGATCTAAGTTATAATTTTACATTAAAGACTTTGCCGCCTTCTCTAAAGAATATGAAAGATTTGTATATTAGTTGTGAACAATGCTATAATTTAAACTCTGAATCAGGTGTTGAAATTGGAATAGCAGATTCTAAAGATTTTGAAATACATGATTCGGGTGAAATAACCATTAACCTTATTGTAAAAGATATAGGAGATGCCCCTGCATTTGGATATATTCACTATAAAGATCAATTGTTAAATCCTCACACTCTTGTAATCGAAGATGAGGTCATCTCTGTAGAATTTAACTATAATTATTTGGAAAGATTTGAGCTGACCTTGAAAAATGAAGGAGGATTTACCCGATTAAAATTATACGAGTGCATTTCTGAAGCACATATTCAATTATATGAGAATGAAATGAAGTCTAATAAAGAAAAGTTTTCACATTTCACATTTTATGAGGTATCTGATTACAAGATCTCAATGGTTTACTTTAAACCTGAAGAGAAAATATGGGAAATTATTATTCATTCCACATATTAAAAAAGCTATAATTTAACTGTCAAGTATTTATTAATTTTAATTTATTCTCTACATATTTTTACTTACCAAGGGGTTTCTTCCTCTAAAAGATAAGGAGCAGCATTCATAAGAATCTCACAATCACAAAATCCTCCATATTCTTTACATAAATCTAATAAAATTTCTTGTTGTTCTTTAGACACATCCATCTCATCTAATACTTCTCGCGCATAGATAAAATCACCACCCCCACATCCTCCTTTACTAGCTAACCGCCCTAGGAATTCCCGTAATTCACTCTTACTTAAAGTCAAGTCTCGTTGTAGAGTTCTTTTCTTAAAATAGTGTTGGATATCAAATTGAATCCCTTTTACCTTTTTAAGACTCTTTGGTAAGGACACAATTTCATTTCCTTCAAAATTAAAACGTTCTAAATTAATTAAGTTACCCAAAGAGTTTGGTAAATTTTTGATAAAATTATCTTCAATTTCTAGTGTTTTCATGGAAATTATCTCTCCTATTTGATCTGGGATAGATTTAAGTTTGTTAGATGAAATTTTTAGCGAAGTTAAGGACTTCAACTTTCCAATTGATTCGGGAAGAATTTGAATCAAGTTTCTGCTTAAATCTAATTCTTCCAATTTAGAAAAATCTCCGATATAATCAGGTACGAGAGTAATCTGATTACTCGATAAATTTAAGATTTTTAAATCTTTGAGTTGTTTAATGAAGTCTGGAAAAGAAGATAGGTCTACTTGACTTAACACTAAAGCTTCAAGACTATCAATTTTCTTAATACATTTTTCTAAGCTCTTTTTTGGATATTTCATGTAATAGAATCTTAGACCATTAATTTTGAGGTTCTTCACTTCAAATCTATTTCTCGCAGATTTTATCCATCCTTCATCCATCCATTGAGTTATGCCAAAATCATCAGTATCTTTGTTTAGTTGTTTTAGTTCATTTTCAAGATAAAGGATGATGTCTTTATGCCATCTATACATTTCTTTTGCTGAATATTGTCCTACAACAACTATATCATCATCCATAGGAGATCCCTCCGCTTCATCTTTAATTAATATTTCTTTAAAATCCTCGATTTTCCTTACAGGATTAGGATTTATGTATCTGACACCAAAATGTCGTTCTAATTTTAACAGCCCACATTGCTCTGGCAGGGCTTTCTGGTTCTTAAGGGGAGTATCGTCTAATTTAAGCTCCCTTAGTGTCTCTATATTAGCAATTTGTAGAGGAACACTAGTGAAATTATTCCAAGATAAATCAAGCATTTCTAAATTAATAAGAAATTTCATTGAATCGGGGAGCGAAGAGATCTTATTTCCATATAATCCAATGTCCTTTAATTTTTTTAAATTCCCGATACTCTCAGGGAGATTAGTTATCTTATTATGAGATAAATGGAGACTCTTTAAATTGTGTAGTTCTTCAATAAAATCTGGAATAATATCAATTTCATTTTCAGGTAAGTCTAAACTTTCTAATTCTGTTAATTGTGTTATCTCAGAAGGAATCTCCCCAAAAGAATTATAATAAAGTCCTAAAGTCTTAAGGTGGACTAACTGACATATTTCTAGAGGGAATTGTGTAAGATTGTGTTTTGATAATGAAAGTCCAATTACATTATGGTTTTCTACTTTAAATCCGCATTTAACATAAGTTAAATGATTAACTCTCTGAAATCTCTTTTCATGATCTTCCAAGTGGCTATCTACTAACTTTTCCTCAATAGAAATAAGAATATCTGCTTGCCATTTGTAAATTCTAGCATCCCTGAATTTAATTATATTCTCATCCAATTTTTGGAGTAGTAATGCATTAATGTATTTTAGGTTCCCATTTTCTGTAATCAATTTAAAATTTTCAATTTTTTCCAAAGGATCATTAATAGAATTACCCAATAAATAAATTGCTTCTAAATTCTTAAGATTAAATAAATCTGCTGGTAATTGTGATAAGTCATTAAAAGCTACATACAATCTTTTTAATTCTTCTAAATGTTTTACCTCATCAGGTATTTTTTTCAAATTATTCGCAGAAATGAATAATCTCTGTAGATTTTTAAGATTTCCAAGGGTTTTTGGAATATATTCAATATAATTACCACTTAGATCTAGTGTTTTAAGATTCACTAATTTACCAAATGATTCTGGTATACTAGCCAAGAAATTCCCACTAAGATCAATAACTTCTAGTTTAGTTAAATTACCAATCTCCTCGGGGATTTTTTCTACATAATTTTTAATGAAATCAAGATACTTTAATTCCGTAAGCATGCAAATAGTTTCAGGAAATTTCTTTAGTTGATGTCCAAAGAGTCTTAATCCTATAATATTATTATCTTTTATAATAATGCTTGTTTTATTACCCGAAAGTCTTGCTCCATATTTATTCATTACATAAAACTCTTTTAAGATAGGTTGATAACAACTGTGAATCAAAGCTTCTTTTTCAATTTCAAGAATAATATCAACTTGCCACTTATAAACCTTAGAATTCCTAAATTCTATAATCTCCAAATTTTTCTCAATATTAGGCATATTTTACTCATCTAATTATGTTTTAATACCATTATCTTTATCTAAAAATTTTAAATTCTTGATTTTTATTTCTTGTCTTTCAATCATAGTAGATATCAATTTCATCTTTACTTATCAGTCTTTCTTTCACAGCTAGTTCTAAAGTTTCTTTATCTCCACCTAATGAAATATGATGGCTTAAATATTGAGCCAAATCATCACCTTGTTTCCAATGTACCCATAAAGAATATACATAGTGTATATCACTCAATACATCATCATCTGCTATTATATTATTCTGTTAATTTTTGTCTTATACTTCTAAAGGAAATTTTAAAATAAAAGTATCATTAGTTCTGGCTCTATTCAGTACATATGGGGAGAAAGAACCAGTTCTTATTTTCAAATTTTATCCCTCTTTTTTTTATTTGATTAATTTAAGATCCTATAAACATATCCACCACTCTGTCTCTCGGATTGTATATAATCCGTTCTAAATATAATTCACTTAAATAATGCCCCCATATTCCATATTTTCCCATTGATTTTGCTCTATTCAATACTTTAGCTGAAACACTGCCTGGATCAGGAGCAGCGCTCTCTTCTTTTTCATAAATTTTTTTATATCCTTCATAAATACATTTAAACAACTCCATTCGAGTAAACCCTCCTTTATTTTCGTATTCAAATAAAACCTTAACAGAGAGGGGATAAGTAAATCGGATCTTAATTTTTTCATCTTCTATTACTTTTGCATCAGGATTTATTACTAGGTTTCTCATTTCCTCATCACCATAATCGATTACTCTGGGACAACCCCAATCCCTTACCATTATTTGAATATTGATATTTCCCCTCTCATCAACTGCAATATCACTAAATTCTTCGATTCCAAATCGTTGTTTCAGTTTTTCTGGTACTTCTAAGTCATAACATTCTTCCAGATATAAATTTTCAAAAAATCTGAGGTTTAACATGGATTCTGGGAGAGTTTTAAGCCCTCGATTGTAGCTAAGGTCTAAAGTTTTTAAATTGATTAAATATCCGATTGATTCTGGAATATTATTTAAATCATTCACACTCAAGTTTAAGTCCTCTAAGTTTTTTAGTCTTGTTAAAATCTCGGGAAATTCAGTCAGCCAATTTGAGGAATAATCAAGCTTTTTTAGAGATTCTAAATTTTTAAACTGATCTGGGAGAGAGTCAATGGAATTCATACTTAAATCTAAATCTTCTAATTTTTTTAATTCGGTAAGCGCAATTGGAACTTCTTTCATGGCATTTTGATGAAGAGAGACCTCTTTCAGATTTAATAAATTTTTCATAGTTTTTGGTAGGGATTTTATTCTGTTCAAGGCTAAATACAAGGATTTCAATTTTTTCAAATTACCTATACCGTTCGGAAGGGTATTCAGATTATTTCCATAAAGAGTCAATTTTTCGAGATTTTTTAAACCTCCGATACTTTCAGGTAATGAATTTAAACGATTATTTTCTAAAATTAATTCTTTTAAAGAAGATAGTGATCCAATCGATTCGGGGAGCGCTTCTAATTTATTACTATGAAGAAATCCGCAAATTGAGAGACTTTCAAGATTTTTTAATTGCCCTATTGATTCGTGTACGATTGAAAGATTCTGATCCCTAACAATTAACCTTTTCAAAGAAATAAGCTTGCTTATATCCTTAGGTATCTCTGAAACACCACAAGAAATTAAACTCAACTCCGTTATTTCTCCATCTTCGATTCTTACTCCATGAGTTCCAAAATCGACTTGATTTACGCTGGGAATCGGTTTTTTGATCAACCTTTCTAATTCATTTAAGATATGGGATTGAATGGGATCAGAAATATTGTCTCGATTTATAGGAATTGACTTCCGATTTCCAAAAGTACTATTTATTTTTCCTTTAGTTGCATCCAATACTGTCTGATGAGGTGATGACAAAATACTTATACTATCAGGAAATCCAAGAGGTCGGGGAACTCCAAAGGCTTCCTCATCAAGATTTTTATGGGTTTCAAAGCCATTAATGTCTTTTAACGCAACTAAGATATCGGAGATCTCATCCTCCGACCCTAATTTATGTTCAAGGTGGTAATATACGGCTCCACACACAATAGAGAGCCATTCAATAATATCCTCAAACAGATCCTCCAATACTAAATGGGCTTGTTCTTTTGGTATTAAATTTGACTCTCCACGTAATAAAGACGCAATTTCATCAAGAATATGGCAGAAATATAATCTTATATCTATTTTATTTGGAAGGAATTCTTTATAAAAGGTGCGTTTATTTATGAAATTATAAATTGAGTCTCGCTTTTCATAAAACCTATGCATAATTTTATTAAACTCCTCCGATGGTTCTAACTCTTCTTCTTCATGCATTCTTGCCATTAATTTTAAACCAATTTTTCGATACACTCCCATATTTTGATAATCCTTTTGTTCAGCATATACTCGACTCAAACTTAAAACAATAAAAGGATTTTTTGGATCTAGTTCATGAGCATGCTTAAATTTAGATATAGCGGATTCATAATTTCTTTTGATTAAATCATCATTTCCAAAAGCAAGAAGTTGGAAAGCTTTTATTTTATTAATACTATTCTGTTTCTCCCAACCCATTATTTCCTTCAGTTCTCTAATAACATCGGCGTATTGGCTTTCATTTTTTAATTGTTTTTTGACACCATAATAAAAGAACATAAAATGTATCATGAAATACATTCCTTCATTATTCGCTATTTCTTCAATTATATCAGGCATATTTTCAACTGAAAGTCTATATTCTTTTCCTACTAAATATTCATGAACGTCATTTAGAAGCAACGCTATATTCTCAAGTTTTTTCAAATATGTTTCAAATGGGTGCTTTTCTGCTTCCTCTGCTTCACTAGCACTTACTTCTTGCTTTTTTTCTTCATAATCCCACATAAGGATTTCTCCATTATTATCCGCACCTAATAAATAATTATTTTCTGGAATAATGGTGTTAAATTTAACAGGGGAAGATAATTGGAATGGACCATAGGTAATGGATTGTTTTAAATCTCTTACAAAAATTTTATTATCATTTGAACCGCTAATTATAAATTTATTATCTTGAGAAAAATTAAAAGTAGTAATATAATCTTCATGATTACCAGAAAAGTTAATCTGATCGCCAGACTTTAAGTTCCAGAGCTTGATTGCTGATCCTATTGCACTTGCTCCAATATAACTGCTATCCCTCGTAAATTGCACATGAGTAACTCTCATTCCTGGCGCTAAAACTGTTTTTTCGATGATTAAATTACCCGTTTCAATTTCCCATACCCTGACCCATCCATCTTGACAACCCGCTGCTATATAGTTTCCTTGAGGATCGATATCAATACTAGCAACCCATTTAAAATCCCCAATTTTCTTTGGATCACTTTTTTTAAAATTAAAGTTTTTAATTAACCTACCAGAATCGCTCTCCCATAAATTTATTATCCCACCTTCTGTTCCTGTAGCAAAAAGTTTGGAATCCTCTGAAAAAGCAAGTGATGTGGTTCTATTGAAAAATGCTCTTGGAAACTTACTTGTTTGATTAAGATTATTATAATTTTTTAAACACTTGCCAGACTCTAAATCCCAGCTTCTTACTGCACCATCAACAGAAAGTGTGCATACTTTATCTGAGGAAACTTTTATCTCTGTAATATTACTATTATGTCCTCTCAGTTGATTTTTTAAGTTTCCATCCGGTAATCCCCAAAAGTCTACATTCTTATTTCCAGTACTGCTTAGAATAGTTTTTCCGTCATTTGAAATATTAATTGCTCCTAAACGACCTTCTGCCTTCTCAAAAGCTTGAACTATTTTTCCGGTTTTAATACTCCAGACTTTGATGGTGGGATCTTCAGATGCACTTACTACATATTTTCCATCAATAGAGAAAAGTAAATCGTTAATTTCACCTTCATCATAAAACTTTTGTTTTATATCCCCTGACGATACTTCTCTTATAATGAATTCACCATCCCCATCGCTACCCGCGAAAATTAGAAGTAAATCTTCATTAGGAGATAATTTTGATATTTTTACATATTTTAACTTTTCTTTGATTTCCCTTCTGATAGTTCCTGTTTTGAGATCTATGAATTTAATTGTTCCATCCCAGACACTTGCAATAATTGTATTATTATCTTTAGATATGTCTAAAGAATTAACAAATTCATCAAATTCTATTGTTCTTAATAACTTTAATTGATGTAAATCCCATATTTTAATCTTTTTATCATTTGATCCTGATATTAAAAGTGATTTATCTGCATTAACGATTAAGCTATTTATATAAGATGAATGTGAGCCATTTTGAACCGTAATTTCTTGGAATCTTTTAAAGGTCTTCATATCCCATAAGGTTATTGTACCATCCGTAGACCCGGTAATTAAATAACTTCCATCAGGAGTAAAGGTGATAGATTTTTCATCTTCTTTATATGTCCGTATAGTGTTAATTTCTTTCCCGTTATTAAAATCCCAGATTTTTATAATACCATCTAAATCACTGCTAACAATTCTATCATCATTTGGTGTTATTGTTACAGATATTATCCAAGAACTATGACCTCTTAAAGTTCTTATTAGATTTCCTCTATAAAAATCCCAGATCTTAATAGTATTATCATATGATGCAGATACTAGATATTTACTATCAGAAGTTAATTTTATAGAGGTGACTGTTTCAGAATGTCCTGGCTTTTTAATAACACTATATGCATTTATCGGGATAGGGGGTGGGATATTTTCATCAATTGGTATACAATAATTAACATTTTCTATTTCAATTGATTTTTTTTCATTTGAAATCCCGAAAGGTCTTATCTTTATTATCCCATCCATATCGCCACTTATTAAATTTTTTGCATCCGAAGAAAAACACAGAGAAAATACTGGAGAACGGTGATCTATAAGAGTGTTTAGCAACTTTCCAGAATTTAGTTCCCAAATCTTAATGGTATTATCTCCACTTGCACTAATAATATTTTTATTATTGGGAGATATTAGCAAGTCAGAAATGTATCCTGTATGCCCTTTTATAATTTTTTTTAAGCTACATGAGGGAAATTCCCATATTTTGATTGTTTTATCTTCAAATCCCCCTCCGCTGATTATAAGTTTATCATCTTGAGAAAATATCGCAGGACCAAATACTGAATGAGTTTTAAATCTTTTATATAATTTTCCAGAAGGAAATTCCCAAATATTCAAATCTCCAAATAAAGTACTAGTCATAAAGTAGTTTCCATCATGAGAAAATGAAATATGTTTCGCTGAATTATTCATCATTACTTCCAATTTAAGCTTTAAAGTTGATATATCCCAGAATTTTATTTTATTCCAAGTAGCTCCCGCAAGATATTTTCCATCTGGAGAAAATTTTAGATCTCGAATTTGATTTGGATCAACATCTGGAGATGTTATATCTTTTAGTTCTCCTGTCACTTTTATACTTTTTAATAATTCTCCGGAATTAATATCCCACAGTTTAATTTCATGATATTCTCTTTCTTCCTCATCATATGCTTCTCCTTCACAACTGACCACAACTTTTCCATCGGGAGTAATATCAATGGACTCTACATAAGATTTATGAGCCTTAATTGATTTTATAAAATCATGAGTTTTAGCATCCCATATATTTATTACATCGGTACAGCTTAAAATAAATTTCCCATCAATTGTTACTTTTACACAATTCAAAAGCCCCTCGAGACTTCTAAGTGTTTGAACCTCTGTCCTTTCGGGCGTAAAATTAAATTCTGACATAAGCTACATATTAATTTTATTCTTATCTTTCAAAGTTTTTGTCTTATAATTGTATAGGATATTTATAAATAAAAATTATTTTAATTCTTTGAGTGCTATATTTTTCTGGTGTTCTTTGAGTACAAACTAACACTTCATCATGAATTTTAAAATTTAAAGTAAAAAAAATGTATTTTTCTTTCAAAAATTCATTAATGAAGACGATAAAAATGATTATAGATGAATAATTCATAAATCATTTGCCCCGATTCGGTATATTTTTTTTTATTTGTTTATACCAGTATAAGGTTTTATACTATTTTAGGAAAATTTTTTTGACTTGAAAGATTAAATGCAAATTGTAGGAAATGAATGAATTTATTATAGTCAAAGGTGCTAGGGAGAACAATTTAAAAGATATTGATGTAAGAATACCTCGTAATAAGCTTACTGTTGTGACTGGCATTAGTGGGAGTGGGAAATCGTCATTAGTAATAAATACTCTCTATGCGGAGGGCCAAAGAAGGTTTCTTGAATCTTTATCAAGCTATGCCCGGCAATTTCTTGGTGAAATGGATAAGCCAGATGTAGATTCAATAGAAGGATTATCTCCTGCTATAGCTATAGAACAAAAACCC
>Ga0114922_10003223_pt1 | contig 15253 bp, 21 predicted proteins | sample AartaG_FD_100975 | JGI IMG/M metagenome (GOLD analysis project Ga0114922, IMG submission 100975) | Deep subsurface microbial communities from Aarhus Bay to uncover new lineages of life (NeLLi) - Aarhus_00045 metaG | ecosystem: Environmental > Aquatic > Marine > Oceanic > Sediment | place...
AGACCAGGAACGTTCCAATCGTTTCCAAACTTTCCGCCGATTCCATATGATGTATCGATCAGATTTTTAAGCTCATCATATATTTTAAAAGCTTTTGGAAAGGTTAAACCATTACTGAATACGATAGTTCTGGTTTTGGGATCGACCTTCTTGGAACGATAGAAGTTAACTAACCTGTGACCATATTTGATCGGGTCTGGTTCTGAATCTTCTCTGACTCCATCGTAAAGCTTCCAGAGAAGTGGATCATCGAAGTCTCGTAAGAATGCATCTGTATTAATAATATCAGATAATGCAATCCCGAGATCGCCGCCGTAAACTCTGATCCAATTGTGAAGAGCCATCTTTTGACTATCAACGAGTCTCCATTTTAACTGTTGATGTGCCTGGAACCATTCATGTGCCATAGTCCCAATCGCCTTGATTCCATATTTCATGGCGAGATAAACATTGCTGGTACCGACGAAATTGTCTGGAACCATAGCAATTGCTTTCTGGACAGCAAATTCATGCCATTCAGAGTTTCTTCGTCTTCGGGTACAAAAATCAGCAAAATTGAAACCCTCCGGCATTTTAACGAAGTTATCCATCAATCTAATTTGTGCATCTGCTTCATCGCCGGGATTGTGATCTGACCAGGTCTCACTAATCATTGCTAACTTGGGAGGTTCAAAGAGGATTGTATGAAACCAAGGGCCGCCGATTCTAAGATTGAGATCATGCCATCCACTCTGTTCAGTCAATTCCGCTTTAACATACATTTGATCAAAACGAAACTGTTTTAAAAACATCAAATACTCCTCGGTATAGTACCTTTGACTCCTCATATAATCATATTCGTCGTTGGTCAATTTGAGGTCACACAGTTGATTAAATTTATTATTTAATTCAACTAGCATGGGATAGAAATCTATCCCTTTAGTCCTGCATACGAATTTGTATTCGACCGGGACTGAGGCATAACCCAACTTCAGTAATGCCTGTTGCATCATGAACTTGTACTGATCATTGTCGAGAATGGAATTAAACATTAGACCCTCCAGATCGGAGATTTGAGAATACCAGCAATACCCATACCATTCAAATCGCCCGGATCAACAAATTCATTGAGAGCAAGTTCAATGGTTAAGTCTCTGAACATGGTTTCATCAAATGTTCCTAGGACAGGATATTGAAGATGTTCTACAATGGGAGATGTTTTTGGTACTGCAACAACACCCGCTATTATCATCAATTCTCTGTCTGTTCCATCGTTTGGAGGAGTTTGTTGTAAATTTTTTTGAAATAATACTTGACCAGTGATAACTTTTTCCCGATCTATATTCGCCGGGAATCCATAGAGTCTATAAAATTGTGAATCTGTAACTGTTTTTGACACTGTAACTATACCTCCTTTCTAGAGTTAAAAAACTAACTAACGAGGGAGGTTTCACCCTTTGGAGAATGATGAGAGTTATTATCATAACTCCCTCGTTAGTTTTGTTATGGGGGGAACGGATTCTACTGGGTACTCGGACGGCCCGGAAAAGTCCAACCGCAAGCTCACACTCACCATACTCGTTTGCGAGGACGGTCGGAACGCAGCGGATTGAGTCTGCTGCGGGGGCGGGCAAAGAAGTAGCATACCGTTTACCTGAAGAAACCACACAAATTATATTGGTTTCTTTCTTTATAGATAATCACTGGGGCCCTTCATGTTTTCTCTATAAAGATTTAGCTAAATATAAGCGACTCACAGGTATTGCCGACATAGGGGTAATTCTCTCATCTTTAATATTAGTACCTCTGCGCAAAAGTAAAAATACCTTCGATTCTGAAAAGTCACTCCCCCTTTATACAAGTGACATAACCCCCCATAAACTGAATAAATGTATCACTTCAGTAATTAATATATATAGATCTTGCTTTTAAAAATAGGAACAAAAAATACGGGATTATTTTTTTAGTAATAGGAACAAAATATAAAATTGAAAGGAGTAGTATATGGAAGAGATTATTGTTGTTGCACCTCACCCAGATGATGAGATAATTGGTTGTTATGAGGTATTAAAAGGAGATAAAAAACCAGTTATTATCTATGGTGGAGAGACAGACCACGATAGAAGAATGGAAACTAAGAACGTAAAGAAGTTTTTTGATATTAAAGTTCAAATGTTTCAAAATGTGATACCGGCAAATCTATTACAAGCAGAGAATACTTTTTATTTTCCTGATCCTTCATATGAAACGCATCCATTACATCGAGCATATGGATTTCAAGGTGAAGGTTTAGCAAGAGGTGGATTCAATGTTATTTTTTATACTACAATCATGAATGCTCCATATATTCATGAGGTTGTAGATCCAGGTGATAAAAAGATGTTATTAGAATCATGTTATCCAAGTCAAGCAGATTTATGGAAGTATGATCATAAATATTTCAAATTTGAAGGGAGGTCACAATGGATGTTTTAAGTGTAGAAGAACAGGAAGATGGTTCTGCTATCATAACACTAAACATGACAGAGGAGGAAAACAATATCTTGATTCAATATGCTGTTGTTAATATCTTAAAAGAGCAAATAGAAAGGATGAAAAATGAGCACAGATCCGACGGAAACGGAAGGGAAGTACAGTCCGAAGAGACGCTTAAATCTAAAGATCTATAAGAAAGATTGGTGCAGAAGATATATAGCTGGAACATTATATTGTAGGGTTGAACAGAATATTGATAATGATTTATGTCTATATTGTAAACATAGAAGACCGTTAGATATACGGGGAATGTTGAATGACTGGGAAAAGGAGAACAGATGATGAAAAATTTAACAGTTGGAATATGCTTTTTAGATGATGAAGAGAATATAATAACTAAAAGAGTGATTGGAACAAATTGGACTGTTAATGTTGAGCAGGATTTAAAGGAAAAGTTTAATATTCATATGATGGATGAAATAGCTACTATATTAACAGAGAATCTAAAACTTCAACTAACCAATGAAGTTATGAAAGATATGTTAAAAGAAGTTCATGAAAGGAACAACTGATGAAATTAAACATGGCGTTGTGTTTTTTAGATGATGATGGTAAGATTGTTGTCAAAGAAGATTTAAATGTCTCATGGGATTTGAAATCTGATAAAGATGATGGAGTGGTAGAAGAATCAAGAAAAGTATTAGTTATGGATGATGTTGCAGAAATGTTAACTTATGAAACACAACAAAATCTTTATTATCGTATAAGGGAATTATTAACTAAGGCGAAAGGAATAAAGCATGAGTAGAATAATCTTTGTACCACAATATCCAACAAAACTTCGGTATCAGGAATGGTTGTTTTGGAAACTACCAGACGAATTTGAAAAAGCAGGATTAAGAGTTCATGTGTTAGGAAAAAATGCAGTTACATATATCAAGGCAGCAAATGGGGGAATGTTTTCTCCAATTGAAAGCGCAATTGATTTAGAGACTGCACAAATCAAAGAGTATATGAGTATGTCATTAGAAGAAGATGATATACTTTTCATGGCAGATTTGAGTTTTCCAGGTCTATTTGGAAATGTTTTATTTCATAAAAGACCAAAAAGATGTTTTGCATATTGCCATGCAACAAGTTTAAATATTTTAGATTATTTTGAACCAGATAGAGTTGAGAAGTTTCCAATTGAGACATCTCATGCGAACTTGATGGATGTTGTATTTATTGGAAGTAATTATCATGATAAGAAACTTGGTTGGAATAATACAATAGTTACCCGTCTACCATACCCACCTTTAGAAACATTCAAAGAAGAAAAAGAATTATTTATGGTTTCTGCGTCGAGACCAACTCCACAAAAGGTAGATAGTGCATTAGAATCGTGCATTGAAAATGAGAATAAGTTTCCAATTGTTCGAAAAGATTGTTTGAATTGGAAAGATTATTATAAATTTTTAAGTAAAGCAAAAGTCCTGTTAATTACATCATGGGAAGATACATTTGGATATCAGATTGTTGATGCAGTCTTGAATGGTTGTATTCCATTAGCTCCAAACAGATGTTCATATCCAGAATTACTTCCACCAGAATGTATATATGATTCAAAAGAAGACTTACTAAAAAAATTGAGATATCTATCAACATTAGAGGTCATGCCTCCTACTCCTGAACTGTTATGCCATCAGGAAATGGAAGACTTTTATAAGAACATAATTCAAGTAATGAAAGGGGAGATGTTGTCAGATCGTCCATTTTAGAAAGGAGAAAGTAATGATTCAGTCAAATGTAATTCCTCTTCAACCTCAAAGTCAAACTCCTGTATTAGGATTTTTTGATCGTGAACTTGCAAAAACTAAGTTTGGAGTTCCTTGTATCAAATGTAAAATCCAACAGATGATTGATGATGAGTTAAGAGGTCCTGGAAGAAATAAGGGAGGGTGTTTTTGTCAAATTATAGAGTTGGATTGTCCTTGGGTTTTAACCAGTTATGACTCAAAAGGAAATAATAGAGTTGCTCCAAGTTCTATAGCTTTTAGAGATTGTGGTTTTAATCTAATAAAGAAAAATTCAACTTATGTTATAGGCAAAGAACATTTTATGTTTTATATGTATCATCAAACAGCAGGATGGCAACCACCTCCATTTCCGTATAGAAATAGAATGGGAGCAATTGTTAATCCTCAGAAAGATTGTTGGGAAATGGCACATATAAATGGATTCCACTGGGATGATTCAAAAATAAATCTTATGTGGTTGTTAAAATCTGAACATGGATTATTAGAACCAAATAAAAAAAGAATATTAAATCCAGAAACTTTAAGAGAAGCAGGGATGCTATAAATGCCATTTAAAACATTTCACGGTTGGTTATTTGATGGAAGTAAAACAAGTCCATTACCAAAAGCTACTGAGAAGGTAGACATCCTCAAATATAACTCACCGATTACTCACACTTATGTAATATCAATGTTTCCTAAACATGGTGCGTTGAACTATTATTTAAACACATATTTTAATAATATTAATGTGAGATATTTAGAGAAAGAAGAATTATTCAAATTCATAAAGAAATGTGTATTAGACTTCAGAGTTAAGAGATCGGATGTAACTTATTTTCCTTATAAGAGAACTACAAAATTATTTAACAAGTTGAGAGAGAAGTTTCCAGAGTTTAAAAATAATGAGATAAATGATATATGTAAAATGATTGATTCATCTAAAGATAAAACTAAAATTTATGAATCTTTAAATCTTGAAAAACCAAAAAAAATGAAGTTAGGGAAAAAGAAAACACAAAAAGGAAAAATAAGTTTGAAGCAATTTTTAGACAGAAACTTCTCCATCTTAAATGTATAAGATGGAGAAGCTCTATCATTAGTCCCCGGAAAGTTAATCTGACGATGGTTGTTTAATCTTTTGCAGAGACCCCTCGCCGATTGGTTTATCTTGCCCTGGATCAAGAATCATTGGTGCAACCTTATCAGGTTCAGGATTAGAAGCTTTGAGCTCTTGTCCTAAATCTTTTGCCGGTGTGAGTTGCTCCTCTCCAAATGGCAGATCTTTGAACTTCTTCTTCAGTTGCTTTCCCACATCTTCGTTGATTGCAGGGTTGGTGTACTCATGCTTTTTAAAGAAACCCTTACCCCTGCAAAATGGGCATATCGTAGTGTCCCTCAGTTGGGGAACGATGGCAAATGTTTTCAGAGAGGCTTTTCCTTTGCAGGTTATACATTTTGAACCATCTTTCATTTTGCCATTATCACATTTCATGCACCTGACTTTTTGAGATTTTCGGAGGAATTTATAGATCTCTCCACTTCCATGGCATCTGCTACAAGGATTTTCGAAGTTGGTCGTGATTTTGAAACGACCGTGTTTTTCGAGTTGGCTCAAGATTAATTCCCGAAGCAGAATATTTTTTGCTTGGGTGTATTCATCAAAAGACGATTGTGACCACTCTTGATTCTCTTCCATTGCCCATAACTTTGTTTCATAACATCCCAAAAGGTGTGAGATGCTACACTCTTTCCCAGATCCAAGTAAAAGTTGTGAGGAATGGATTTGCATGGGATCAGGACGTGGTAACACAGTATGTTCTTCCTGAGTCGGCATTGATTTCCCCCTTTCATAGTTTGTGGTTGGTTAAAAATAATAGAATTCCGATGGGGCACGAGATCATAAAAAGGTCATGGCAGTTGTGGTGTTAACAACATAGACATTGGGAGATGCCCCACTCAGCTCGCTTTCTACTCATGCCCCCGCAGCACCCTATTCTTTTCAGATAGGCACTACATTTTTCCGACCCCTTTGGGCAATTGAAAAATTGCGGGCGGAAAAATACTTATACAACTTTTAGGTTTGGCTTTAGCATGTATGTTCGTAACAATATTTTTATATTGTTACTTACCTCATCGGGTGATCCTCCTTTCGTTACTGGTTTAAAAAACGGAGTTATACTAATGGCCATAGACAAATGTTGCTCATACTATCAATACAATAATTAAACTAATACTACCATTCAATAATTAATATATATAGATGTTTATTTTTAAAATAGGAACAAATAATAAAGTAAAAAGGAGGTAACTTTTTGAAATCAATCAAAAACTCTTTTGCAAACTGTTCAGTTTGTGATTTATTAGATGCTCCGTCTTGTATTGCCGAAACCAATTGTAAACAGGATTTATCAAAAGTAGATGTTGTATTCATTGCAGAGAATCCAGGTAAAAATGAAGTTCAACAAGGAAAACCATTAGTTGGTGTTGCTGGCAAAATGTTTAGAACTTATTTTAACAAATTTGGTTTAAACAAAATGAATTATTTATTAACAAATACAGTTTTGTGTCAAACATTAAATCCTGATAGAACAACAGGCAATCCAGAAAAAGATGTTATTGAGAGATGTAAAGTTAACTGTATGGAGATTGTAAAAGTATGTAATCCAAAATTATTAGTTCTAATGGGCGCAAGTCCAATGTCAGCATTTGGAGTAGCTAAATCAGGGATAACAGATCTTCATGGAAATGTAGTTGAATGGGAAGGATTTAAAACATATGTTATGGTTCATCCATCATTTGTAAATAGGAGATCAGCAGAATGGACTCCAAAATTTGAACAGGCAATGGCAGATGTTGCTGGAATTATTAGTGGAGATAAAATAGTTTTAAAATCAGAGAAAATTAAAACAGAAGGAAAAGGAATATTCAGATATAAGATTCCAGAGAAGTTTTATACAGAGCAATATCGTTTAGTTGATATTCAATATTTAAATAAAAGTCATCAAGTATTATATATTTTTAGAGATAAAGATAACAATAAAGTTTATCACAAAGAGAGTGATGATTTTGTTTGTTATCAAGCGCCACAGGGAGTTGATAGAAGAAAGATAGTTCCATATGATCAACTGAATCAAATAAGAATCAAATACAAAGATCGATATGGACTTGATTCGGATATAACATATGAGGGAGACGTAAAAATATCAGTTAAACATGCTCAAGATTATTATCATTATAATAAAGGGGAACCAAAGACTTCATTAAATGTAATGTTTTTCGATATTGAAGTTGATACTGGTGACGAGCAGGTGTTTCCAGATCAAAAGGAAGCAAGATTTCCAATAAATTTATTCAGTACAAATTATGATGGAAAAACAACTGTCTATGTTTTAGATAATGGAACAGAACCGATAGAACAGGTAGAAGGGATTGAGTATAAAATATTTGGACTTAAAGAAGAAAAGAAGATGCTCAATCAATTCATTAAAGATTTTAATAAAGCGGACCCTGACTTTATTGCTGGATGGAATTTAATTAACTTTGATATGGACTATTTATATCATCGTCTTGAGAATATAGGAATCAGACCTGGTAGTTTATCAAATTTTGGAGAAATGTTTGTGGATTCTGATAGATATACTTGTAATATTCCAGGTACAGTTGCAATCGATCAAGACTTTCTATATAAAACATTTACATTTACAAAGATGGAAAATTATAAACTTGCTTTCATTTCACAAGAAGAACTTGGAGTTACAAAGATTGATCTTCCATTAAAATTTAATGAGATGTATTGGAAAATGTTAAATAAAACAATCGAATACAATATTAGAGACACAGACTTAATTCAGCAACTTGATGAAAAGTTAAAACATATTAATCTATTAAATGAGTTGAGGATCATTTGTAATTCAAGTTTTGAATCTCTTTCATCATCTGGACAAATTGATGGTTTGGTGGTTTCATTTTTGAAGGATAAGGGAAGAGCATCTAAAAACATGAATCCCCATATCAAGAAACAAAAATATCCAGGAGCATTTGTATTTGTACCAACGCCAGGTGTTTATAATAACATTACAGACTTTGACTTTGCATCACTGTATCCGAGTCTTATTTTGACTTATAATATTGGAATCAATTCATTTGTTATGAAGACAAAAGATATGACACATGGATATGAGTTGACATATTATCCTGAGAATCTTCCTGATCAAGTTCCAGTTATAATTGATCCTCTGTATGAGAAGAGAGAGATGTTAGTCCCAAAAGATAAATTATTGAAGAGAATAAAAGATGATAATCTTATTACAACAATTAATGGATGCTTCTTTAAAGCTCAAGATAAATATATGTCTTCGTTTGCTCAAGTTGTTGATATGTTATTGGGAACGAGAAAAGAGTATAAAGGTAAAATGTTTGATGCAATTTCAAAGGGAGATAAAGATTCAGAATCATTCTTTTTTACTCGTCAGTTAGTATATAAGGTTTTGGCAAATACATTATATGGAGTTGTTGCAACTAAATCATTCAGATTTTTTGATATTGCTCTTGCCACAGCTATTACAATGGGAGGCCAAGAAGCATTAAAAGTATCTATTGTTGAAGGGGATGCTTTCATGAGACATTTAGATACAGGTAAACCATATGTAGCTCCGCTTCCAATAACAAAAACAGAAATGTTTAGTAATGTAATGCCTGAGAGATCAAATGAATATATTTTAACTGGAGATACAGATTCAATTTTCTGTTGTTTTGAGAACTTCAAAGAAGAAAAAACAGTTCCAACTATTCTTGGTTGGTGTGCTAAAATAGAAGAGTTTTTAAATTTAGATAAAATTATTAAGGTCGTAGAACGTCACAATGTTGATCTCAAATATAATAGATTAGTACTAAAAAATGAGTTGATTATTTCAAGAGGATTATTTTTAGCTAAGAAACGATATATAATTAGAGTTATTAATAATGAAGGCAAAGATGTTGATAAGGTTAATTATATGGGAGTTGAAATTAAGAGATCAGATTATCCATCTATGTCAAAAGAGTTATTAAGGACGCTTTCAGATCTAATTTTGAAATCTGAAAAAGTTTCGTTGACGAAAATCATGAAATATGTTAATGATAAAGAACCTGAGTTTTTGAAGTTAGTGAGAGCAGGAGACAAGAGAATTGCAAGACCAATAACTTGGGGAAAAGAATTGAGAGATTATAAACTAATACCTCAAGGAGTTCATGCAATGCAAGCATGGAACAACATAATGTATAACATTCATAAAAAGGGAGTTAAAGGATATATGTATTGGATTTCTGGCGTTGATAGAGAAAAAGCTCCTGTAGATATATTGAAAAAATATGAGAAGTTTGTTGGGAATGGAAATAAGGCGGCAGTTATTGCAATTCCAGATGAAGAAGCGAAGTTGCCTGATTATTTTATACCAGATGTAAAAGCAACTATGGCATTTGTTTTTAAAGACCGATATGAGTTGATGCTCCAACCCCTTATGGATGTAAAGAAAAAGATGGAATTGCTTACAATTTAGCGGGATTGATTATTTATTTTTTAGAACATAATATAAATTTGAAAGGGGTGAATTGATGAATTGTAGCTATGGTTGTGGAAAAGAAGGCAACTTTAAACTTAAAAGTGGAAAAATATGTTGTTCTGAAAAGCACACCAAATGTCCATCCTTCCAATCTAAAGTAACATATGCTTCAAAAATATCTACAAACAATTTATGTGATTATGGTTGTGGAAAAAAAGCAGATTATGTTTTTGAAGCATCACAAAAATTTTGTTGTTCAAAGAGATTGCAATCATGTCCTGCGGTTCGTAAGAAAAATTCTAGTAAAAATAAGATCAAACAAGCGGGTGAAAATAATGCTATGTTTGGCAAAAAACATAATAAAAAATCTATAGAGAAGAATAGAAGATCAAATAAAAAACTTTGGGATGATCCGAATAGCTTTTTTAATTCTCAAGAATGGAGAACTAGATTGGGAAAAAGTCTGAATGTACGGCCAAATTTTCCTGAAAGTCAAATTTTAAATTTTTTAAATGAAAAACTTCCAGGTAAGTTTTCTTATACTGGAGATTTTAGTTTTTGGATTGGAAGAAAAAATCCTGATTTTGTTGATGAGAAAAATAAAAAAATTATAGAGTTTTTTGGAAGTCATTTTCATGAAAAGGAAGAAGAACAAGAACGAAAGGAATTTTTTAAAGAATATGGGTACGAGACATTAATAATTTGGGAACCCGAATTTAGATTAGAAAAAGAAAAGATGTATAAACGAATTTTACAATTTGGAGGTTGAATATGTCAAAAGAAGTGAAACTTATTGAATGTTTTAGATCGTTCCAAGGAGAGGGTCCGGACTCTGGCCGAACTATGTATATTTTAAGATTTAAAAACTGCAATTTGCGATGCCCTTGGTGTGATACTCAAGTAAAAATGAGAATTTCTGCTGAAGCTCCTTATAAAATAGAGTATCTTCAAGATTTAATAACAAGAGATCGAGCGGGTATCCTAGTTACCGGTGGAGAACCAACAGTTCCGAAACATTTTGAAGAAGCTTTATGGCTATTGAATTTGCTTAATTATCCAGTTGCAAATGTTGAATCAAATGGTTTTAATCTTTTAGAATTAGTTCAACAAACAGCAGGATCCAAACCTGTTAAATTTATGTACTCACCAAAGATTTTTACATTTACAGATTTAAAACAGGTAATAAAAACAAGTGAGCCACTATTGGATCATCACAATGTTTACTTCAAGATTGTTTTCGAAGATTCGGACCATATCAAAGCATATTGTGAGTGGTTACATAGATCTACTGAGGGTAGACGTGCGGCAGAAAGAATTTGGTTAATGCCAGAAGGAGTAACACGAGCAGACTTGATCAGAAATTCTGAAAAAGTGTTTGATGCTTGTGAAAAATATAAATTTAATTTTTCATCAAGGAACCATCTAATATATGGTTTTGTATAAGGAGGTGATCTTATTCTAGTGGCTAGACAACGAACGTATTTTCCAGAAGAAAAAAATGGTATATGTGTAGTCAAAAGAGACGACGAATCTGATGATGATCTTGTTAAAAGATTTCGGAAGAAGTTTTCAAAAAGCGGAATGGCAAAAGAACTTAGAGAACGAATGGCTTTTGAGAAACCTAGCGCTAAGAGGAGACGCAGAAAAGCACAGTGTATCAGAAATATTGAAAAGGAAGAGGAAAAGTTAAGACTGTTGAAAGAAAAAGCAAAGAAAGCAAAACAAAAAAGACAAAGAAAGGAATGGAAATATGATAAAAGCAGTAGCAGACAAAATCGTAGTTCTTCTAATGAGGAGAACCCAGACACAGGGCGGAATCTTTATTCCGAATAATATTCCTGACCCACAGGCATATGGAAAAGTACTGTCAATAGGGGAAGCTGTTGAAAACCTAAGTGTTAAAGTTGGTGATATTATTGTCATGCATCTTAACGCAGGTATGGATATGGTTATGGAAAAAAATCTTATGAGAACTCTGAAGTATGAAGAAGTTTATGGAATCTTAGAAGATAAAGAGTTTGCAGAAAATCTAGAAGAAATGGTTATCGGAACAGAAGAAGGTGCCCATGTTAATAGATCGAGACCATTGATCAAAAGCATTTAAGGGGGAGAAATGAAATCAGTTCGTTATTGTGTTGGAAGTATAATGTCTAAAACTTCTTTAATTTATCAGAAAATATGTAACTTAGAAGATTTTACTAAAGAAAAAGTTCTGAAGATAGTTGAAGAAGAAATTCATAGAATAGATTCTGAACTTAAGAAAATTTCGGATTTTATAGAAACTGTAAAGGAGAATGAGCGAAAATGCTAAATTATCAATACATCAAAGCTACGAATTTAGGAGACGCCTGGTTTCAAAGTCTATTCAGGATGCTTGAAGAAGGTTCAGTCTTTAAAATTGATCGTGGTTCTTATGCAGGACAAAAAAGATTAGAATTTTTTTATATAACCATTGATATTAATTATCCTGCGGGGGAACCTCTAACACCTCAAATTCCAGAACAATATGGTATTCCGAATCCAGTTAGTGATGATTATATTGATGGATATCTTCCATATCTTATGACAGGAGAATTAAAAGAAGGGGAAAGTTATACATATGGTCAAAGACTTTGTAAATATCCTATTAACTATCCGATAGATAATTACGCTAACGAAGAATGGAAAAATATATTAATACAAGATAAAGAAGTACTACAAGATAAAAATATTATTATAGAAGAAAATAATAAATTCTATTTAAATCAAATTGAGTTGTTAATTTGGACTTATAAAAATAAAGGTTTTAGAAATAATCAAATGACTCTTCAAGTTTCACATCCTACAGATATGTTACTAAAAGATCCGCCATGCTTGAGAATTTTGGATACGAGAATACAAGAAGGTAAATTACATTTTTTTGTATATTTTAGATCGTGGGATTTATGGAATGGTTTTCCTGCAAATTTAGCAGCTATTCAAATGATGAAAGAGTATATAGCTGGTCAGATAGGTGTTGGAGATGGTAAGATAATTGCCAGTTCAAAAGGTTTGCATATATATGATTATGCTTTTGACTTAGCTAAATGTTTGAGGATGAGAGAAGACATGGTGTTGAAAAATGGAACTGTGTAGCTATGGTTGTGGTCAGTTTGCAATAAAAAAATTTAAGAATGGAAAATACTGTTGTTCTGAATGGACCCAACTTTGCCCAAAAGTCAAGGGAAAAAATAGCAAATCACATAATGGACTTGGTCATACAACTGAGACAAGAAAAAAGTTAAGTATGAAAGCAAAGAATAGATTTAAAAATAGAGAAAATCATCCTTTTTTGGGAAGAAGTCATAGTGAAAAAACTAAAAAATTAATAAGTAAGCAAAGTAAAGGAAGAATCATATTTTCAGAAGAGCAAAAATTAGAGAAATCTATAAATATGTGTGGAGAATTAAATCCAAATTGGAAAGGTGGAATTTCTTTAGAACCATATTGTTTTGAGTTTACAAACGAACTAAAAGAATTTATTAAAATCAGAGATTTTTATAAATGTAAAAATCCTAAATGTTATAAAATTTCTCATAAGTTGTGTATTCACCATATTGATTATGATAAGAAAAATTGTAAACCAAATAATTTAATTACTTTATGTTTTAGTTGTAATTCAAAAGCGAATTTTGATAGAGAATATTGGAAAAATTTTTATAATAAATGTATTTCAAAAGGAGAATAGTTATGTCATGTGTTGTGGGATTAATTCAAAATGGAATGGTATATATAGGATCAGATGGTCTTGCTACCACAGAAGAAGGAGAACGAAGACCAGTTATATGTATCAAGATATTTACAAATAAAGAATACTTAATTGGATTTGCTGGATCTGTAAGACACGGACAGCTGCTCGGTCCAAAATTTCTTGATGCTCCTGCAAGCGTATATGATTTTCCTGATGCAATTCGAGAAGTATTTATAGAAAAAGGTGCTATTATGACAACCGACACTGGCCAACAGATGCATAATTCCAATATTCTAATCGGACATAAAGGAAGGTTATTTGAATTGTTAATTGATTTTCAAATTAATGAAGTTATGGGAAATTTTACAGCTATTGGTTCTGGATCAACATATGCTATGGGATCATTATTTGCAACCAAAAAGTGGAAGACTCCAGAAAATAGAATAATTAATGCTTTAAATGCAGCAAAAGAATATGATCGATCTTGTGGGCTTCCATTTACAATTGAAACCATGAAAGTTATAGAATAATGTCAGACAATCTTGTTGAAGAGTATGAAGCAATTTGCGATAAATGTGGTGGAGTTGGTAGTGTCATAGCTAAATACAATTATTATAGAAAAACTCATACAAGATCTCAGTGTCCCAAATGTAAAGGTACTGGCAGATTGGATTGGATAGAGAGAATAATTGGAGAAAAACATGAGAGCAACAGAAAATGATTTGAATGAAGGCGAAGTAATATGCAATAAATGTAATGGGGAAAGAGCTCTAGATGTTCTATCAAATCCAGAATTAATGATGCAATGCCCAAAGTGTAAGGGTGCTGGTAAACTTGATTGGATTGCGAATATAATGGGAAAACATTATAAAATTATCGATCTTACTCATCTTGTTTCTGATCCTGATGGACCGGTCGATTTATATTATGAAGGTAACAAATTATTTGAAACAACTACAACAGGCATTAAAAGTTATATGAAAACAGTAGGTGCAAAATGAGAATAACAGAGAAAGATTTGAATGAAGGCGAAGTAATATGCAATAAGTGTGAAGGTAGTGGTACTTGGCCACCAAAATTTTTAGATATTACTAGTCCATCATGGGTTAGATGTCCAAAGTGTCATGGTGATGGTAAGCTGAATTGGATTTATAATGCAACAGGCAAACCTAAAATAAATCCATATGATAATATAAGCATGCCAACGCTAAGAAAAATGTACCCTAAACTTCTTGCAAGCGAATTAGTAAAGGTCCAACCAATGGACAAACCAGAATTAGTGGAGGTGTTTAAATGGCAGAAAGAAAAATCCCATGTAGGTGTGGGTGTGGCAAAAAAGTTACGAAATTTAAAAACAAATATCTTAAAGGTCATAACAAAAGAGGAATAAAATTAACTGAAAGTACTAAAGACAAAATTAGTCTAAGTCGGCAGGGAAAGTATAACGGAAAAAATAACCCAAATTGGAAAGGTGGATACTTTATTAAAGGAATTCCTCTTTATAATAATTTTGTTGAAAGACTTCATTTTGTTGAAGAATGCAGAAGAAGTCTAAAAGACAAAAAAGTTCTGGAAGTTAAATGTACACATTGCAACACTTGGTTCGTACCCAAAATAGGAGATGTTTATCATAGACTTTTATGTCTTGAAAATATTGGTGGAGAAAGTAGATTTTATTGTTCTGATGAATGTAAAAATAAATGCGAAATTTATAGTACACATGCAATTGACTTTATAAATAAAAGAGATAATATTAAAAAAAATTATAC
>Ga0114922_10003224_pt1 | contig 15253 bp, 15 predicted proteins | sample AartaG_FD_100975 | JGI IMG/M metagenome (GOLD analysis project Ga0114922, IMG submission 100975) | Deep subsurface microbial communities from Aarhus Bay to uncover new lineages of life (NeLLi) - Aarhus_00045 metaG | ecosystem: Environmental > Aquatic > Marine > Oceanic > Sediment | place...
TGATGTTATAATGCTTTCTGAATCGCTTAGTTCGGGAGATGTTAAACCTTTTAAAGCTGCTGGTTTCCCTATTCCATGTGTTAACCTTGAGGGATTTTCTGTTAAGATGGACAGATGGGACTTTATGCCAACAGATATGGAAGCAACAGATTTTTTACAAGGAGGCGATGCTGCAGCTGACGATGGCGTATTAACTTTGATTATAGAAGATGCTGACCATTGGATTGCTAATCAGTACGAGCCTGATTATGAATTGGTTTGGAGTACAAGTCTATTAACAGATGGTGTAACAGGTTTTAAGCTCGATCCTTATGTTGATGGCGCCATACAAATAGGATATTATAATGTAGCAGACTTTGCCGATCTTCCATCGATATGGGTTATTCCTGAAGGTTCGGTTATTCTTAGTGATAATTCTGTGATAGCATCCAATGTAGTGTTGATTGGTTCAATTATGGACGGCATGTCAGAACCAACAGAGGAATTTATTGATTTTCTTGTAATTTGTATTCGATGGGCAACGGATGATATTCCTTCAAGTGTAAGTGACATGCAGAGTAATAATTTGAGCATTTATCCTAACCCGACAAACGGAATCGTCAATGTTTCCCTTACATTACCTGTTTCCGAAAATGTAAGAGTTAATATCTATGACATTGCAGGTAAATTAATGAAAACTATAGATTCAGACGATTTATCTGCAGGTTATCATACCATTAGCTTTGATATCTCTGGTTTGGCTGAAGCACAGTATATTTATGAAATCACTACGAAAAATGATATTTTAAGAGGAAAAATATGTAAAACCAAATAATCGATTTTTGATTCAGTTTACATATTAACACAAATCGAGCAGGAAGCTGGTGATTAATTCACCAGCTTTCCTTTCACACCGCCATACGGACCGCTCGGCATACGGCGGTTAGTGGGAAGGATTACAGCTGTCTGCCGACAGGCAGGAATCAGAATGAGTTACTGATTGCTATTTTGGATTTGTAGTCCAAATATTAAATACATAAAAAAATTTCATCCAAAGGATTGTAAATCCATAATTATTTGCATCCGGATTTGAAATCCGGATGAGCTATGATTAAATACCATTTGTCACTTTCAACTTCTTGTTTAATGATGTATTGTCTGTTAAGGATGGTATTTACTTTAAAATAGTTAGCAACAAGCGATTCAGGATTACGATTCCCTTGGTACCAGCGGTCTGATATCTCTTTGATCTCGAATTTTTCATCCTTCCAATAAAAGCATTTCGGATACTCGTCAACTTTATATCCGGAATGGCATTGCACTTTTATGGGAATTGATTCCATATATTAATATACATTAATTGTTGTCGGCTTGCAGTAATATTACTCAAAAGTTAATACAAAAAGTTCAATACTGATTGATGTTTTTTTATCAAAAAATATTTATCCTAATCGGTATATTTGAAATCTGTTAACCAAATCTGAAATGTATTTCATAAAACCAGTATCATCTTTTTTTGACAATATGTGTTATACACTCTTTCTTTGTTCAGGAAATTATCAGAATATGGAAAAGAAAAAAGCCCTGCCAATGGCAGAGCTCAAGTTTTTAAATGTTTTATAATATATAAACTAAGCTAGTTTTACATTTACCGCATTTAATCCTTTCTTTCCTTCTTCCAGATCAAAAATAACTTCATCATTCTCCCTGATATTTTCTTTTAATCCGGTTGAATGTACGAAATACTCTTTTGCTGAATTTGCATCTTTAATGAATCCAAATCCTTTGGAAACATTATAAAATTTAACTGTTCCGTTGTTCATAATATAATATAATATAATATTTAATAATGGCGCAAGTTACGTATTAAAATCAAGAAACCGGCTTATATTTTTAACAAACTGAATATAAAGAAGATTTTATTCTGTCCCTCTGACTAAAATGTGAATTATTCAGGAGAATTAAGATTAATTTTCTTATAACATTATTAACTTTACAGAAATCATTTATGCAATTTATTAGCATTGATCTGATGTTCAGCAATATTTCATGGCTGACAGTAAGAAAAAAAAAGCCGGAAACATGAATATTCAAACCAAATCCAGTGCTCTAGATGAGCTGAAGACACAATTGAAATTGTATTTTAGCATAAGCCTTGGAATATATTTATTTATACTTTTTTTTCAGCCGTTTGGTAATGTTCGTCCGGATATTGACGAAAAACTTTTATATAATACGGGACTTGCGGGTATTACCTATTTTATGATGTGGATTTTTCGCATCGTCATACCATACCTGTTTCATGGATTCTCTCACTTTGAAAAATGGAACATCAGTTCCGAAAAAATGATTTATGCATTGATCTGGTTTTTCAATTCAGTAGCTTTTGTATTTTATATCAGATGGGTCGGTCCCTTAAGAATGTCGATGTACCTGATATTTAAAATTTCACTGGTTAGTCTTGCACCAGTGGTAATTCTGGTTACAGCAGATATCCGCAAATCCATGAATCTGTTGTTGCATGCATTGATTGAAAAGAATAAAAATATCACTTCAATTTTAGCTGATTCTGATGAAGAAAATACATCATTTGAAATTTTTACTTCTGAAAACAAATCTGAAATCATCAAGCTTCGGGTCGACGATTTGGTATTGATAAAATCCGCTGATAATTATATTGAGATCCTTTATAAAGATAATGAAAAAATACAGCAGAGACTGATCCGTAATACATTAAAAAACATAGAAGCACAGTTGAAAAAGTACTCGGAGTTCATACGTTGTCACCGAACCTACATCATCAATAAAAAGTTTGTGCTTGATTTTACACGTAGCTACACTGGTTACAGGTTGAGATTATCAGGTTACAATGAAGAAATACCGGTCTCAAGACAATATCTCCTCCTTGTTAAAGATGCCATTGCCACAACATAGGGACGAGTGCAATTTACCCCTGTTTATTGTTATTGGTCACTAAAATTTAGTTTTTATCCCATATTTCGTTCCTTCATCCCTTTTATTTTTTGGGTCTGTTCAGTTAAAATAGTTTTGCTTATCTAAATTTAAATGTATAAGTATTGAATATTCTTCTCATCCATCCGAAATATCCGGTAACATACTGGAGCTATAAATATGCTTTAAAGTTTATTTCCAAGAAGGCCGCAACTCCTCCTCTTGGATTAATGACTGTTGCGTCACTTATTCCTGGCAACTGGAAAAAGAAACTTATTGACTTGAATGTTTCCATCCTGAAGGATAAGGACATCTTATGGGCAGACTATGTATTTATTGGAGCAATGTCGATTCAGCTAAAATCAGTTAAGGAGGTTATTGGTAAATGCAAATCTTTGAACAAGAAAATTGTTGCCGGCGGACCTTTATTTACTGCTGAATATGAAAACTTTGATGATATTGATCACCTGGTACTGAATGAAGCTGAGATAACATTGCCTCTATTTCTTCAGGATCTGGAAAATGGATGCCCGCAAAGAGTATATCATACTTCTGAATACGCAGATATGTCAAACAGTCCTGCTCCCGATTATTCGCTGATAGATGTTTCGAAGTATGGTATGTTAAATCTTCAATACACCAGGGGATGTCCTTTTAATTGTGAATTCTGTGACATTACGGCACTTTTAGGGCATAAGGTCCGTTTCAAAACCACCGCACAGATATTACTTGAACTGGAAAATATTAAAAATGCCGGTTGGAAAGGGCCGGTATTCTTTGTTGATGATAACTTTATTGGTAATAAGAGGATACTTAAAAATGAACTTCTCCCTGCAATTATTATTTGGATGCAGACAAATAAAAATCCTTTCATATTCACTACTGAAGCATCCATTAATCTTGCTGATGATCCCGAATTAATGTCAATGATGGTTCAGGCAGGATTTTCCAAAGTATTTATTGGCATCGAAACACCAGAAGAAGCTGGTCTTGCAGAATGTAACAAAATACAAAACCGCAACAGGGATCTTGTTCAAAGTGTTAAAACAATCCAATTGTCCGGCATGGAAGTTATGGCCGGATTTATTGTAGGATTTGATCATGATTCTCCATCCATCTTTCAACGCCAGATAGACTTTATACAAAAAAGCGGCATTGTCTCTGCCATGGTTGGATTATTGAATGCCCCCAAAAAAACCCAGCTGTATAAAAGGTTGATGCATGAAGGACGCATTACAAATGACTGGGAAGGTAATAATACAGACTATACTTTAAACTTCATTCCCAAAATGAATTTACAGGAATTGTTGAAAGGTTATCAGAAAATCATTCATGGTATTTATTCAACCAAAGCATATTACAAACGTGTCTTATCATTCCTGAAACACTACAATCCGCCATTAAAACTCCAGAGAAAGATTTCTTTTACAGATTTGATAACACTTTTTAAATCGATAATCATTATCGGAATCCTGAATAAAGGCAGAAAATATTATTGGGAATTGTTCTTCTGGAGCTTGTTCACTAAACCAAAAGTATTTCCACTTGCTGTAACATATAGCATATATGGATACCATTACAGAAGGGTATTCAAAGGCATTTCATAATAACTTAAAATAATTATCCATGAAAATATTACTGATCTCACCTGCTGTTAATGAAGCAAAAAGAACCAATAAAGGACTTAGAATGCCTCAGCTTGCTCTTTACATCATCGAAGGTTTAACTCCACCCGAACATGAAGTTAAAGTTGTTGAGGAAGAAGCAGAATCTCTTAATCTCGATGAAGAGTGTGACCTTGTCGGAATAAGTTGCATGACATCCAATGCACCGAGATCCTATGAAATTGCCCGTGAATTTAAAAACAGAGGTAAAACTGTGATTTTAGGAGGTGTTCATCCGACTATATTGCCGGATGAAGCATTACAGCACTCAGATTCAGTCGTAATAGGGGAAGCAGAAGGAGTGTGGGAAACAGTTATCATTGATTTCCAACTTGGCATGTTAAAGAAAAAATACCATAATCCTGAACCCGACCTGCAAAAATATGTGCCAAAAAACCTCAACAGACTTGTTCAGAAAAGGTTATTTAATATTTTTCCGATAATGACCACAAGGGGATGCCCGTATAACTGCGAATTTTGCTGTGTAAGTGATCTTTATGGGAAAAAAATCCGGCATATACCTGTCAAAAACATTGTGCGTGACATTGTGGATTCCGGTGCAAAAAACTTTATGTTCCTCGATGACAATATCATTGGTCAGCCTAAATATGCCAAGGAATTGTTCAGGGCAATCAAACCATTGAAAATTAAATGGGTCGGACAGGCATCCATATCACTTGTGAAGGATACGGAATTGCTACAACTGGCTTCCGAAAGTGGTTGCAAAGCTTTATTCATCGGATTGGAAAGTGTATCGGAGGAACAATTGAAGACAATGCGTAAATCAATCAAAGAAATTGACCACCTTGAAGTCGCTTTGAAAAAAATTAAGAAAATGGGAATACTCATCCATGCCTCCATGATTTTTGGCTTTGATAACGATACAGAAAATACTTTTGAAGAAACACTCAGATTCCTTGTAAAAAATAAGATCGGTACCGTATCCTTTAATATATTAACTCCCTACCCCGGTACACAAACTTTTCGTAAGCTTAAAAGCGAAGGAAGAATACTGACCACTGACTGGCAATATTATGATCATAATACAGTGGTATTCAAACCGAAAAAAATATCTCCTGTTGAGCTCCAGGTCTGGAAAACCCAGATACGTAAAAGATTTTACAGCATCTCTTGTGTTTTCAGAAGACTCCTCGGAAACTTAAATAACCCTCTTATTTATCTGGCTTTGAATTACGGGCATATGAAGCAGGTAAGGGTAGAAGAAAAAAGAATTCCGTTTTTAAAATCAAACCTGGAGAAATTCATGCATACCATTCCTGTTAAATCAAAACATGAATATGAACCAATCCTTTCAGATATAACCTATCAGTAATTGATGACTTGACGCAGCAGTCTTTTTAACTTTATAATGCCGGTCTTTTTGATTTGACGTACCCTTTCGGAAGAGATTCCAATTTCATAAGAGATTTCATATAAGGTAAGTGCAGGTTGATTGTCCAGTCCATATGACAATTTAATGATATCTGCCTCTCTTTTTGTAAGCTTTGACAATGCCCGGTTAATTTCAAATTTTATCGACTCATTGAGCAGATTATCATCCGGAGCCGGCATATTACTGGATTTTAAAATGTCGTGAAGACTATACTCATCATCTGTATTAACGATCGGAGCATCCAGCGACAACTGATTCATCTTGATAATATTGGTAAAACTTGCTTCTTTTACGGTAATGTTTACCTCTCTTGCCAGTTCCTCATTGGTCGGTTCCCGCTGAAATTCCTGTTCCAGTTTTGGAAATGCCCTGGCAATTTTGTTTATATAATTGACTCTGTTAAGAGGCAGCCTTACAATTCTTACCTGTTCGGCAAGCGCTTGCATTATGGATTGCCGTATCCACCATACAGCATATGATATAAATTTAAATCCCCTGGTCTCATCAAACTTATGAGCAGCTTTAACCAGACCAAGATTCCCTTCATTAATCAAATCTGGAAAAGATAATCCTTTGTTCTGGTATTGCTTGGCAACAGAAACAACAAACCTTAAGTTGGCAGTGACCAGTTTTTCCAGAGCCTGCATGTCTCCATTTCTGATTCTTGCAGCTAATTCAGCCTCATGCTCAGCTGATATTAACTCAAATTTATTGATTTCCAGAAAATACCGGTTTACCGATTCATCCTGCCTGTTTGTGATCTGCTTTGTTATAACCAGCTGTCTCATAATTGTCTGAGGACTAAATTACGTGATCTTCTTCCAGTATTTAATGATAAGAGCTATCTGATTTTTCAGGATTTGTCTGTCGTTTTAACATTGAACGCCTCAATTCCCTTTTCACTTTCACGTGTTTCAAATTCCACCTCCTGACCTGTATCCAGACCGGCAAATTCACTTTGTAATCCTGTACGGTGTACAAATATATCATCACCGTCATCAGATAGAATAAAGCCGTAACCCCTTATCTCGTTATACCACTTAACTTTCCCTTTTGTCATGTTTCAAATTTATTAGGTTACTTTTTATAATAAGCAAGTCATTATCAGCTAACTTGTTTTCGAAAATCAAAGAATTTCAATCAATTCTACTTCAAATTCCAGGTCTTTTCCTGCCAGATAATGATTCTCATCAATTGTGACTACTTTGTCTTTCACCTCAAGAATTCTAACTACCTTTTCCCTGCCGTTGTGCAAAGTGATATATAATTCCAGTCCCTCTTTCAATTCAATTTCATCCGGTATAACAGATTTATCCACAATCCTCACCAACTCTTTCTTCCATTTCCCATAGGCATGTTTATGCCTGATGTTGATATTCTTTTTTTCACATATTTTCATCCCTATCATTGCGTCTTCCAGAGGTTTCAGAAGTCTTCCTTTGCCTATAATGCATGTAATATGATCAGAGCTGCCTTTCGAAGAAAATTTTTCCCCGTCATTTGTAATACATGTGTAATGTACCTTCACAGTGTCATTTACACTTGCAATTTTCATCTGATTTTTTTTTGAATCTTCAGGATTTAAAAAGGAGGACTTAAATGAACTAAAAAGAAGGAAGGTAATTTAGTTTCTTTAGAGCACAAATTTTTAAACCAGGATAAAGGTAAGTATAATAAAGTTATGATTACAGTGAATTGAATTTTCTTTTCAGGTTTCAGTTTTGATTGACAATATGGTTATCCGGATGTAATAAGTTGTTTTGTTGGATCAATTCGCAGAAACAGAAATGCACTGATAAGAAGCATTCCTGAAATGACAAACAAGGGAAAGTTATAGTTTCCAGTTGCATCCACCAGATAGCCAAAAACCGAGGCACAAGCAAATCCCCCGATATTACCGGCTGTGTTCATAGCACCTGAAACGGCACCGGCATATTTTTTCCCAACATCCAGGCAAATGGCCCAGGCACTGGGTAGCATCAGGTCGATTATCCCAAAGCATAACGAAAGAAAAATAAATACCTGTAACTTTCCGGGTATGAATCCTGCCAGAAACATAAAAATAGCAGATACTGCAAGCCCTGACACTCCCAGCAGTTTCCGTCCTGTTTTTAACCCATATTTCGCTGAAAGTTTATCGCTCAGATACCCTCCTGAAATGTTTCCTATCATGCTCATTAAAAAAGGTACCGCTACGGCATAGGTCAATTCGCTTTTTGCAAAACCCCTCCCCTCCTCCATGAAGGTCGGGAACCATGAAAAGAAGAACCAGCTGCCCCATGCATAAAACCAATACATTGCCAGTATGATCCAGAATTGCCTGCTGTGGATTATCTGATTCCATGGAACTTTTGCCCTTGCTTTCATCTCAAGGTTAGTCCGGATCTCATCCAGTTCTGTCTTTTTAATTCCTTTCAGTTTAGAAGGTTCATTTCTGTAATATAAATACCAGACAATTACCCAGATAATACCAAGTGATCCCAGAATAAGAAAAGCCATGCGCCAGCCAAGTGTCAGAATGACCGGAATGACCACAAAAGGTGTCAAAGCTCCACCCATCCGGCTTGCAGCCCAAATGTATCCCTGGGCTCTGGCCGTTTCCGATTTGGGAAACCATCGTCCAATCACGCCTGTCATACAAGGATAAGCCCCAGCCTCGCCTGCACCAAAAAGAAACCTTATGATCAGCAGCATTACAAAGCCACCTGCCATACCAGTAAACCCTGTAAAGACCGACCACCACAAAACAATCACTGACAACACCAAACGGTGCCCTTTCCTGTCTCCCCAGGCGCCTAATGGTACCTGAAGCAAACCATAAGATATTATGAACGCGCTCAACACCCATCCCCATTGCGTTCGTGTCAGTCCTAAATCAGCCATGATGGTGGCACCTGCCACGCTAATGTTAATACGGTCAAGGAAAGTAATGACTCCAATGAAAATTAAAAAAATCAGGACTATATTCCTTTTTTTCACGGTCTGAAATTTAAGGTAATAAAGGAGACGTAATGATCAATAAATCAGTTTATTTTTTGATAAGTAATCCTTCACTCCGAGCACACCGGATAAAGGACTTGACAATACTGTCTTTCGGGTTTTATCTGCAAGCTGTTTCTCCATACGGGCCATTGAGCCCTGGGCAAGCACAAACAAATCGACCTTGCCCTTAATCTTTTCCGCAGCTTCAAGAATCAGTTTATCATGAGTTTCAGGATTGCCTGCCATCACAGCCTGAAAAGCCCCTTTAGCAAGACCATCAACAATTTCAATATCCTGTTTTCTTTCCCTGGCTTTCTTCTTCAACAGTGCAACAGTAGGTGCCAGGGTTGTCTGCAAGGTAGCAAGAACTCCAATCTTTTTTCCTGTTTTCACAGCCCTGATAGCCATTGGATCATCTATCCTCAATATGGGTATCGGAACAAACAGCCTGCCGGCTTCGGCAACCTCTCCAACCGATGAACACATATTAAAAATAAGGCTTGCTCCTGCATCTGATGCTGCATGATAATAGCTGAACAGTCTTTTTCTGACTGCGGGTGTGACTTCATTGCTGGCAATCACTTCCTGTATGAGGCTGTCGTCAGCAATATGGTTCAGTTTCACTTCAGGAATATGCTCCTTAAACAGCTCTGTAATTGGCTGCACAAGAGCCATGGCGGTATGTACGGCAACAACTCTGATCATATTGGTTTGTATTTAATGTATATTTACTGCAATTTATAAAAAATTGATTTAGTTGCAACACATCAATTCAAATTATCGACAATCTGACAACAGTTCCCTCTAAAAAAATAATAACCTCAAAAAAATATTAAAATTCTATTCTCTCGTTTACGAAAATTCTGGTACAAGAGAAGATTTAATGCAAATGAAGTTTATTCTATTATTTCTTCAACATCTGAATCCTGAGATTCTTGCTATTGTCAATTGAAATTTGAAAACCTTCGCTCTCCAGTTTGCATTTCCAGGTTTTTACCATCCCCATATCATTAAATTCCATTTTGGGTAAATCATACTCTTTGGTAAATGCTTCCATAAACTCTTCGGCACTCTGGCTGCCGTTTTTAAAGAGTATACTAACAGTTTTGTACTGAAATGTAATACCCGTAACCCTTCCTGATTCATTATAAAAAACTTCCACCTTATTGCCCATGCTACTGAACTCGTTATCAATCTTAATGATATCTCTGTAATTCTCGCTTTCTATTGAGATATACTCTGCAAATTTGTCTGCTTGCAGCTTTTTATATACTTCCTGAACCTTTGATTTTGACATTCCAATATAAAAACCCTTAAACTTAACAGGTTCCGGAATACTGATATATGAAAAACCATTAAAAGCGGTGAATAGCAAAACAACCATACAAATAATTATTTTCTTCATAACAGTTTGTTTTTAAAATATATTGAAAATTAAAAATCAGGGATTCTTTTCAAAACCACATCGTATAAAATTGAAAATCTAAATGATGATTAAGTTATTTTCTTCTATGTGAGGTGGAGATATGCAGATAGATGGAGGATTTCTAAAAATTTCAGACCTTTTTTCAGATGCAATTCAATTGATCTGGTTAAAAGATGTATTTTTGGAGCTTTAACCTGAAAAGACTAATAAAGTAATGAAGCTGACAGGAATATGGTATAAGATTTTAATCCTGCTTTTAATTTTGCTGAACATCGGATGCGACCAGGTTTCAAAGTGTCTGGTCAGAGGAAACATAGCATATTACGAACAGGTGGAGCTGATCAAGGATAACCTGATTCTCACCAAGGTTGAAAATACCGGCGGTTTTCTGGGTTTTGGTACTGCCATTCATCCTGTTTTAAAGAAGATATTATTTCTGGCCTTTCCTGCGCTGATACTGATCATTTTAATTGGTTTTATGATGATCAAAACCAGGGATAACATCTATTTTATCATCGGCATATCCTTTATCATAGGCGGGGGAATAGGCAATATCTTCGACAGGATAGTCCATGGCTCGGTAACCGATTTTCTTCATATCGACATAGGGCTATTCAGAACAGGTATATTCAATCTGGCAGATGTGTCCATCATGTTTGGCACAGCCTGTATACTCATATATAACCTTACAAAGAGGAAAACAGTTACCACCAGCTGAATTTCAGACAGTATCCGGTAATATATTATTGCTTTAGTTTACTTTTCGTTTCCTCCAGGGCTTTTTCAGCAAAGGAGGTTGTTATTTCAGTAAGCATTTTTCTTGCAGCTTCTGGATCCGTCAGATAAATTTTAGCAATCTCTTTTTCCCTTATAGAAATTACATGATATATCTCTGATTCGAAATGCTGTTTCCATTTTTTTATTGTTGCTATCTGTGCTCCGTAATTTTTCTCCACCTGTGAAGCTAAATCCCAAAAAGCCCAGTATCCGGCACGAGGATATAATTCGCGAAAATTTCTGTCCTTATTCAGGTAATTTGCCAACGCTAATTCATAACCTTCGTTTTCATATCCTTCCTGAATTGAGTTAATACCATAATACCAGGGAATATATGGCTGAATGCAGGGGTATCTGGCTGCAATCCATAGTATACAACCGATATCAACTGGTAACCAGCTGCGCAATTGTACTATTGTACTGAATGTATTGTACTTGCTGCAAATACGCATGGTGGTTGTGTTATTGTGAGGATTACCATTGCTGTATGCAGAATTCATCTCAAATTCGGTTCCTTCATAGTGATTTTGTAAAACATGCATCAGGTCCTGTATGCTGACCTGATGCTTTGGCCTAAAGGAGAAAGGGAAATCGTCATAGATCCCATATTGCTTCTCCGACAGAATATTCAGTGCAGTCCATTTCCTTGCAATATTGGTCATTGAGTTCAACCTGTCAGGACGACAATAGGCCTTCCTGAAATTAAACGGTTCACCTCTTTCAGGATCAAACCAGCCCTGCTGAACAGCATAATCGATGATATCGGGTGACGCCAGATAATTGATCGTATCTGCAAGATCAATGTAATCAATGACATAATAATTCGGAACCAGAACAACTTCATCATCAGGTACCCTTGCAGCAACCCATTGATGTCCGTTTACAACCTCCAGTGCCCAGGCCTCGTTTGGATCGGTCACAGAATATATTCTTCCTGAATGGTTGTATCCATATTCTTCTATCAGGGTTCCGGCAATTTTCAACGCTTCACGCGCCGTATGGGCTCTTTCAGCCATGATTCTCCTCAGGCTTTGAACAATTCTTCCCTTACCATCTTTAACATTTGAACGACTGGCATTGGATGTAATGGCCACACCCCATTCATTCAGGTATTGCTCTGCATTAAATTTCGAAACAGTTATCCAGAAATAGGCATTGGTCTGTTCGATTTCAGCAATACTGTCGCCACTAAGGAAAACCTGGTAACTTCCCGGATCGTGTTTTATCCTTGGCACCTTATGCCAGTCGGCAAAGGTCTCGCCATGATTATCTTCATTATGTCCCAATAAGACCGAACCATCGGCAGATGCATTTTTCCCCACAAGAATGGTAAAACAATTGAATTCATTATCCTGCTGAGATTTTGCTGATAAAGAAATCAAAACAAGTATAAAGGCAATTAAAATAAATAGTTTATTTTTCATATTTAATATTTTTCTCAGGTATGGTCGGATAAATTTACAATTTTCAGACATAAAAAAAGCGCACGAAGCAAATTAGTGCGCCTTTCAGAGTGTAAGGAAAATAAATTTAAAAGCTCATCCGGTAAACATGGCAAGAGGCTGTCCCTTCTTTTACAGTAACTTCCTAATCTAATGGTTTAATGTTACCTGAGCACAAAAGGTACAACAATAGAAATCACGCCTGTACATATTACAACCATTATGAACAGGTTATACCTCATACTATAATTACTCAGTAATGATGAATCGTAATATTTGTCCACACCTTTATCCTTATACATCATAATCAGTCCCTGCAGAAGTTTCGACCGTGTCTGTTTTCCTTTAAGCAATCCGAAAATAACCACGATGTTCACAAGAATAACCAATGCAACAAAAAGAAACATGACTATTAATACACTCTCCTTATCTCTTGAATCGTCAACAAAACCTGCGTTTACTGAAAGTGCTATCAGGTTCAGCAGAATTGCAGCCAGTATAAAAATGGTATCAGTCTTCGTATTTTGTTGAAGCTCTGATGTAATTTGATGATGAACTTGTTCCAGCATGATAACCTCCTGTTTATAATATACTTATGGCTTAAAAAACAGTAATATTGAATAGTCATCCGTTTACTCCAGCATAAAAATAGGAAAAACTTTCGAAAATCACTCCCCCCAGCATTGTGCACAATCGCGTGTTGGCTATGGTTATTTCTATTCAAAATATTTTATGACTTTGTATGCTTATATCGTCTATTGAGAAAGAGAAGTAAATAATTCAATTGGAGGATGAACAGGAAAATCAATCATAAAAGTATCTATTCTTTCTGCTCTATCCCAATATTCTTTCCCTTTTTCCTCATTATCTGCAATATTGTAAATTCTGGACATGCAGGCAATCACATACGCCTGGAGAGGTGGATATTTGTCTGTCGTCAGAAATGCTTCTGCAATTTTTTCAGCATAGCTAACATATTTTTCTGCAAATTCCGGTTCTTCTTTAATTGAAAAGAAAAAATACTTAATTAACCAGCAGGCTGCTCCGGCTTTATCGGGATCAAGTCTGATAGCTTTGGCATAATATTCCACTCCTTCTTCTTCTTCACTGGCATCACCAGCCTCCATCAGGGCATCAGAATTGGTTGGATTTTTGTTTACCATTTCCATCCAAAATTCATAGTCGTTTTCAATATCCTTATTTAGTTTGTTGCTTGCCATAGCACCCAATACTTCATCAGTTTCCTTAATCTCAGTCACCAGTCCTTTTAATTCATCTTCATCACAATGCAGTAAATCAGGATTTTTCAAACAGATTTCTAACATTTCAAGTTTTATTTTTGCCTTGTCCGGATTTAATTCAAGCATCTTCTGATATATTGCAGATTTTCTTTGAATCCACTCATTTTCCTTTCCTGATCCCTTGTTCCAATCTAAATTCATATCATAAATTACAATTGCAAAAGGATAGTAAATAATGTTGTCAGGATCCAGTTTAATGGCTTTTTCGATCGTACTTTTTAAATAGTCCAGAAGCGCTGGTCCTTCCAATTCACCACTTCGATAGTGCAGACGTGTCCTTGCAAGTTCATACAACGCCAAAGCATTCGCAGTATCCTCTTTCAAGTTCTGTTCAAGAAGATTTAATGCCTGATCCGCCTTGCCATTCATTCGCAGTTCATATGCACGGAAGACAGGATTATCAGCTTTTTCAGTTTCATGCTTTCTTTTGTCTTTCGATTGACCAGCATAGGAAAAACTCAAAATAAAGATTGTAAGATAGATGGTTTTCGTTTTCATAATAGTTCTAATTTAATCAGTAATAAATAATTTCAGATGTGACTATAAACTGCCGATAGGCTTGTTAATCTTTTTAATAGGTATTAAATTTAGTTTTTCGTATTGGTTTCATATATTTGGTATTAATGATACCTAAATGTGAAAGTAGGCCAATTTCGGTTCAGGGATTTGAATTTCATTTGTAGACTTTTTGTAAAATAATATACAATGGTTTTTCTTTTCAGTGTATATTATGTAAGCTAACTTTATGCAAAACAGGGATTTTCAATATTTTGAATTGCTAAAAAAGGAGATAGTTAAAACCTTAAAGCAAACCTATCCGGGAATATCTGGAAAAATTGAAGAGTGGAAAGGACAGACCATCTCTTACTTTCAGGAAGATTTGCTTGAAAAGGTAAACGAACACATCAGTGAAAAATGGTTCTACAACCACATGAAAACAAAAAACCGGAAATTACCGCGGATTGATATGCTAAACCTGCTGTGCAGGTATGCCGGTTATGCAGACTGGGAAGATTTTACTTATAAAAGCAATTCAAAGATCTCATCTTTCATAGTAACCGATAAATCAAACAGGGTATTTGTTCTGGTTCCATTTCTTCTGTTGGTAATTCTGGCGGCTACATACTTTCTGTACTATATATTAATCACAAAGGAGTACCGGTTCTGTTTTGTTGATTCCTATGATTTTTCTGCCATTATCTCAGATAAGACTCAAATCGATGTTTTGAACGAAAATGAGTCTCCCAGAACATTTCGCAGCGACACAACAGGATGTATTGTCATTAAGACCGATAAAACAAAGTTCAGGTTTGTAGTCCGATCACCATATTACAGAA
>Ga0114922_10003225_pt1 | contig 15253 bp, 9 predicted proteins | sample AartaG_FD_100975 | JGI IMG/M metagenome (GOLD analysis project Ga0114922, IMG submission 100975) | Deep subsurface microbial communities from Aarhus Bay to uncover new lineages of life (NeLLi) - Aarhus_00045 metaG | ecosystem: Environmental > Aquatic > Marine > Oceanic > Sediment | place: Aarhus...
CTCAATAAAAGCCGCTCGATAGCACTTGGTGGCCTGGACGGTGCGAAGGACGACAGCCCATGACCGGAAGGCGGAAAGAGCGTTGGTTCCCCCCTCTGGCCGTTCTGGTTTTCCTGGCTGGTCTTCCGCATTCGGCCGGGGCGGCCGCTCCCGCCGGCCTGATTGATTCGCCTGTCGTGTTCACCCAGCTTCGGCCCGACGCGGATCTGGAACGGCAGCCCGGCCGCGGCGGGGGAACGCTGCGATGTGACTACGGCCGGGGCGGGCGGATAGTCCGGCTGGACCCGGACCGCCAGATGCGGGCGCTCACCGAGGGGTTCGACAGCGCCTGCGGAGTGGACGTTTCGTTTGATGCGAAGCGTGTCCTGTTTGCCGCCAAGAAAAAGCCGCACGATCCCTGGAACATCTGGGAGATGAACGCCGACGGCAGCGGCGTCCGGCAGGTCACCCGGGACCTGGGCAACTGCCGCAGCCCGGCCTACCAAGCCACGCTCTACACCATCGTCTCGACCGAGCCGTGGTATCAGATCACGTTCGTCAGCGACGCGGCCGGGGCGATGAACGAGTACGGCTCCGGGCCGGCGACCAGCCTGTACAGTTGCAAGCTCGACGGCAGCGCCGCCCGACGGCTGACCATGAACCTCAGTGACGACCTGGACCCCTTCCTGATGGACGACGGGCGGGTGCTGCTGGCCAGTTGGCAGCGGGCCGACCTGCGACGGGGGTTCGGCGGGCGGGTGGGGCTGTTCGGCGTGAACACCGACGGCGCGGACTACGCCCTATACTGCGGCGACCAGGGCCGGCGGATCAAGCACATGCCCTGCGCGACGACCGACGGGCTGGTGGTGTTCGTCGAGGCTGACCGGGTGGGCTGGGACGGGGCCGGTCAACTGGCCTCGGCCAGTCTCCGGCGGCACTTTTACTCCTACCGGGGGATCACGCACGACGAAAACGTGTTCTACCATTCGCCGTCGCCGCTGCCCGACGGGACGGTGCTGGTGTCGAGGCGACCGGCTGGAGAGCCAGTCACACACGGAGCTGACGAGAACGCCACGCACGGCATCTACCGGCTCGATCCGCGCACCGGGCAGGCGGAATTGGTCTTCGACGACCCGAACTTCCACGACCTGCACGCCCGGGCCCTGGTGCCGCGGCCCCAACCGGACGGCCGATCGAGTGTGGTGAACGAGAAGTATCCGACCGGCAAGCTCTATTGCCTCAACGCCTACCTCACCGACCCCGCTGCCCAGCCGTATATGCGTCCCGGGATGATCCGGCGTCTTCGCGTCATCGAGGGCGTTCCCGCGTCGGCGTCGGCCCGATCGTTGTACCTGGCCGGCGGGCGGAATCTGGGCATCGTCGGGCCTGGTTCGACGGCCAACGGCCTGCCGCCGGTGGTGCAGAAGCGCCTCCTGGGCGACGTCCCGGTGGAAGAGGACGGATCGTTCCACATCGAGCTGCCGGCCGACGTCCCCGTGCAGCTTCAGACGCTCGATGAAAACGGCATGGCCCTGCGCAGTTGCGGCTGGATCTGGGTCAAGCATCGCGAGCCACGGGGGTGTATCGGCTGTCACGAGGATCCCGAGCTGACTCCGGAGAACCGGTTCGTGCAGGCCATGCGGCACCCGGGCATGAAGCTGACCCTGCCGGCCGACAAGCGCCGCACCGTGGATTTCCGGCGCGACCTGATGCCCGTCATTACGGCCAAGTGCGCTGGCTGTCACAAAGACGACGGAGCGGCGATGGATCTGAGCGCTGAGCCGGCCGGGCACTTCAACCGGGCCTACCTGAGCCTGCTGGCCGCACCGGAGCAGCCGTCCGCAGAGGGGGAACCGGTCGCTGGCAAATACGTGCATCCAGGCCAAGCCCGAACCAGCTACCTGATCTGGCGGCTCTACGGGCGGAACACCTCGCGACAGTGGGATGCCACCTATAATCCCGGACAAATGATCGCGCTGTGCCCACCGTCGGAGGCTAAACAACTGACCGACGATGAGAAACTGACCTTCATGGAGTGGATTGACCTGGGCGCCCACTGGGACGGCATCCCCGGTCCGGACGAGTTCTCCGGCAACGCGAACGACAGCACAGGGAGCAAGGACACGAGATGACGCGGGCATACATCGTGTTTCCCGGTATGTTCAGCAAGAAGGAGCCGCAGGCTTCAGCCTGCGCGGTGCCGCGCGGGCTGAAGCCCGCGGCTCTTTTGGTGGCGTTGTCGGCATTGAGCTTTATTCCATTTGTTCCGACGCCGGCGCTCGGGGCGGGGCCGGTGCTGCCGACTTTCGAGGACGTCACCGAGCAAGCGGGCATCAACTTCAAGCACAGCTACGGCGACCACCACCTGAGCAACATCGTCGAAGGGACCGGGCCGGGCTGCGCCTTCTTCGACTACGACGGTGACGGGCATCTGGACATCTACTTGCTCAATGGTTGCTGGTTGCGCGAAGTCAATGACAACTTCGGCCGGGACTTGCGAGGCAAGCTGGCCAACGCCCTGTACCGCAACAACGGCGACGGCAGGTTCTCCGACGTCACCAATCGGGCCGGGGTGGGCGACCAGGGATTCGGAATGGGGGCTTCGGCGGCCGACTATGACAACGACGGCGACCTGGACCTGTACGTCTTGAATTACGGTCCCAACGTGTTCTACCGCAACAACGGCGACGGCACGTTCACCGACGTTTCTTCGCAGTCGGGCCTGGTCGATCCGTACTGGAGCCTGTCCGCCCCGTGGCTGGACTATGACAACGACGGCGACCTGGACGTTTACGTGGCCAACTACCTGGAGTATGACGCGGGTAAGTTCCGCGACTTCTACGCGGCGGCGGGCTATCCGGGCCCGTTGAGTTACCGGGCCCAGGCGGACCGCCTCTACCGCAACAATGGCGACGGCACGTTTTCCGAGGTTACGAAAGAGGCGGGTCTCTACTTCCCCGACGGCCGGGCCATGAGTGCCGTAGCCGCCGACCTCAACGATGACGGGCGCACGGATCTCTACGTCACCAACGACGCCACGCCCAACTCTTACTTCGTCAACACCGGCCGGGGTAGCTTCGAGAACCGGACGCTGCGCTGGGGATTGGCCTTCGGCGAAGGGGGGCAGGGCGCTTCCTCGATGGGGCCGGTGATCGGCGACGTGGATCGCAACGGCCTTTTGGACGTGTTCATCCCGGACATGGGCTACGGCTGCCTGCTGGTCAACAAGGGTGGATTCTTCGTGGACGTGACGGCGCCCAGCAACTTGGCCGTCGTCTGCGGGCAGTACACCGGCTGGGGCGGCGGGCTGTTCGACTACGATAACGACGGCTATCTCGACGTCTTCGTGGCCAACGGCAACGCCCACCATGAGTACACCGAGGAAGACGTCCTGCTGCGCAATGACGGGAACGGCAAGTTTATCGACGTAGCCGATCAATCCGGGCCGTACTTTCGAGAGAAGTACGTCGGCCGGGGGGCCGCCTTCGCCGACTACGACAACGACGGCGACATCGACGTTCTGGTCATGAATCTGAACGGGCCGGCCAAGCTACTTCGCAACGACGGTGGAAACCGGAACCATTGGCTGACGGTTGCCCCCAAGCTGGCCCGTACGAGGGTCGAGGCCATCGGGGCCCGCGTCACCGTCACCGTGGGCAAGATGCGGATGATGCAGGACGTGAGCGCGGTTATCGGTTATCTCTCGCAGAGCGATCCGCGGGGCCATTTCGGCCTGGGCCGGGCAGCCAAGGCCGATCGAGTGGAGATCCGTTGGCCTGACGGACAAATGACGGTCTTGGAGAACGTCAAGGCCAACCAGATCTTCAACGTCATCCAGGACGGCAAATGATGCCAGGAGATCGGGCTACCATGCTGGCGCCGCTATCGGCCAGCGAGTCTCGCGGTCGTTGTAGCGGCCGGCGTCCCGGCCGGCCGCCGGCCGACTCGGAGGTCGGCCGCTACCAGACCGGGTCATCGAGAACGGCACTGCGGCCTGTCTACAGTGCGGCGATGGTTATCATCGCCGCTTCGAGTCTGGCATCGGCTTCCGACCCCGGCGTGCCGGACCGGCATCCGATTTACGTCGGCGCCAAGGGCTGTTCACAGTGTCATGCGGGCAAGTTGGCCGGCCACCAGTTCAGCCTGTGGCGGGCGTCCGAACATGCCAACGCTTATGCCTGTCTGTGGAGCCCGGAGTCCAAGAAAATCGCCGAACTCAGTGGGATCCCCGAAGAACCCCAGGAGGCGGCCATGTGCCTGGGGTGTCACGCCACGGCGGCCGACGCGGAGGAATGGGAGAAGGAGGACGCCTTCGCGCTCGAGGACGGGGTTCAATGCGAGAAATGCCACGGCCCGGGCAGCGAATACATGGCGGTTGAGCTCATGATGGACCGGGAGAAGGCCATGATGGCCGGCCTGATGATGCCGGACGAGCGGATGTGCATGTTGTGCCACAACGTCAAGGGCTCGCACGTGGCCATCCTGGGCTCACCGGTGTTCGACGCCAAGATGGGCATGAAGGTCATCACCCACCCCGGGCGTGGCTGTCCGGACAATCCCGGCACGGATCCGCCGGCGGGGCAGACGCAGTCGGCGCCCGACGGCAAGTACCGGTACCTCGGTGTCCTGGCCTGTGCCAAGTGCCACCACGGGCCGATGATGAACTACCAGTTCAGCAAGTGGCGACTCAGCAAACATGCCCGCGCGTATGCAGTGCTGGGTACTCCCCTCGGATATCAGATGGCGGCCCGGGCCGGCGTCAAGGGCGACCCGCAGACCTGTTCGAAGTGTCTGCGGTGCCACACGACCGGAGCCATGATGGGCGAGGACCGTTTAGTAGGGGCCGGGTTTGACCGTGCTGACGGAGTGCAGTGTGAAGCTTGCCACGGTCCCGGCAGCGAGTACTGGCCCGAAGCGGTCATGCGTGACCCGCGGGCAGCCCGACGGACGGGGTTGATGCCGGTCGTGGCGGAAACGTGCCTGACCTGCCACGAAAACGCCCACGGGCGTCGGCTCGATGTTGCGGCCGCCATGAAAATAATCGCCCATCCGACGCGCCCGCCCAAGCAAGAAAAGCAAGCTCTGGGGCCCCGCTACAAGACCCCGCTCAATCTGGCTCTCTCGCCCGACGGCAGAGAGCTGTACGTGGCCTGTGAGGCTTCGAATACCGTGATCGTTGTGGATGTTGCCGCGGGCCGGGCGGTGGCTGAAATCGAGACCGGGGGCCAGCCCACGGACGTGACCTTCAGCCCCGACGGATCGCGGGCGTATGTGACCCATCGACTGGACGACACCCTGGCCGTCATCGACCCCCGGACCCGCCGGGTTCTGGAGACGATCATGGTCGGCGACGAGCCGCACGGTGTGCTCACCGATGAATCCGGCGAGCTGGTCTACGTGCTCAACACCTCGGCGGACAGCATATCGGTGATCGATGCGGAGACGTTGGAAGAGACCAAGCGGTTGACCGCCAGCCGCGGTCCCTGGTCGCTGGCCATCAGCCCCGACGGCAAGCTGATCGCCGCCACCAACACCCTGTCGGGCTTCGTGAAGTTCCGCGCGCCGTCGATGTCCGAGGTGACGGTGATCGACACCGACCGGGCCGTCGTCGAGAACCGGATCGTGGTTCCCGGCGCCAATCTGATGCAGGGCATCGCCTGGCATCCCAGCGGCGAGTTCGCCCTGATCACGCTGAACCGGACCAAGAACCTGGTGCCCATGACCCGGCTGCTGCAGGGCTGGACCATCACCAACGGGATGGGCGTGATCTGGCACGACGGCCGGGTGGACCAGGTGCTGCTGGACGAACCACACCTTTGCTTCCCGGATGCCGCCGACGTGGCCATCAGCCCGGACGGCAAGTATGCCTTCGTGACCAGCAGCGGCTCGGACCGCGTGGCCGTGGTGGATGTCCACAAGCTGATCTCGATGCTGCAAAGGGCCGCCCCGTACGAGCGGGAGCACGTATTCCCCAACCATCTGGGCAAACCCACGGAGTTCGTGGTCAAGCACATCGAGACGAAGAACAGTCCGCGGGGCGTCCTCTTTTCGCACGACGGTCGAAGCGCATTTGTGGCCAATGCCCTGGATGATTCGGTTACCGTGATCGACGTGGCCAAACTCGAGGCGGTGGCCCGGATCGACCTCGGCGGCCCGAAAGAGACCACCAAAGTCCGCTACGGCGAGCGGCTCTTCCACAGCGCCGATATCACCTTCCGTCGCCAGTTCTCCTGCCATTCCTGCCATCCGGACGGTCACATCGACGGCTTGACGTATGACATTGAGCCGGACGGCATCGGGAGCAGCCCGGTGGACAACCGGACCTTGCGGGGGATTCTCGATACGGCCCCGTTCAAGTGGGAGGGCACCAACCCCAGCCTGGCCCGGCAGTGCGGCCCGCGGCTGGCGGTGTTCTTCACTCGCATTCAACCTTTCATGCCGGAAGAACTGTCCGCGTTGGACAATTACATCTGTACGATTCCCCGGCCGCCGAACCGCTATCGGCCGGTGGGCGGCGAGCTCACGCCCGCCCAGCGACGCGGCAAGATCGTCTTCGACCGAATGATGACCAACGACGGCCGGATCATTCCGCTGGACAACCGGTGCGTGACCTGCCATCCTCCTCCGTACTACACCGATCGCACCCGCCGGGACATCGGCACCAAGATGTGGCTCGATCGCGAGTCCGAGTTTGACGTCCCGCACTTAAACAACATCTACGACTCGGCGCCGTACCTGCACAACGGCATTTCCGAAACACTGGAGCAGATTTGGACGGACCACAACCCCTACGATCAACACGGGGTAAGCAACGACATGACCAAGGACCAGTTGAATGATCTGGTTGAGTTTCTCAAGACGCTTTAGCGGTACAGCGCAAGGTCGCTGTCTCGTGCGTAGCGGCCTGCGAGGACGCAGGCCGCTACCCACCCCACAGCGGCAACCTGTTTTTCCGCTCGCGCTTCTCGCCGTGCTGATTGGATGCACGGTTACCCTGCCCGGGTCTGTTCTGGCGGACGAACCAACGCCGAGGCCAGCCGGCTCCGACGCAAGGACGCCGACCGAAGAGAAGACAGAAGCCCTCGGCATGCCCTACGTCTACACCAGGTGGGAGCAGTTCACCACCAAGGACGGCCTGCCCAACGACCACGTCTTCGCAGTCAAGGTTGACGGGGACCGGGTATGGATCGGCACGGAGAACGGGCTGGCCTGTCTAAACAAGAAGACCCGCCGGATTCAATCGTGGCGTGAGGAAGACGGCCTGCCCTGGCGCGCGGTCGGCGCCATCGACGTCCACCCCAAGACGGGCGAGGTCTGGCTTGGCCTCTTCGGCGGAGGCCTGGCCCGTTTCAGCGGCGGGCGGTTCGATCATTGGCATCAGCTCAACAGCGGGCTGGTCAACGACGTCGTCTACGGCGTGTGCGTGGAGAACGATAACATCTGGGCGGCCACCACCGCCGGGGCCAGCCGATACAACACCATCACCGGCGAATGGTCCATCTTCACCGAGAAGAACGCTCCCATGGAGGAAATCTGGAACTACGGTTGCTGCTACGCCGACGGCCTGGTGTATTTGGGCATCTGGGGCAGCGCGGTGCTGGAATACGACATCGAGAAAGGTACCTGGAAGGATTATCTCGACCCCGACGGGGAGATGGAGATCGACCTGTACCGCGACGACGGCGTCATGCACGTAATCACCACCGGGGTGAGCTACATCGAGAAGACGCTGTGGGTTTCGAGCTACTTCGGTGTGGGCCGGTACGACGGACGGCACTGGCGGTGCTTCTTCGCCCACGAATCCGGCCTGCCGAGCGACTTTGGCAACGCGGTTAAAGGTCGCAGCGCCCACGAGGCCTGGTTCGCCACCGACAAGGGGCTCGGCGTCCTGGCCGACTTTGAAACCGACACCTGGGTGACCTACACCTCGGACCACCAGACGCACAAGGGCAAGGCCGTGGTGCAGCGAAGTACGGAAGTGCTGGCTGAGATCGAAACCCCGCCCAACCTGCCGCACAATTACGTGTTGTGGGCGGAGTTCGACGGTGATGATGCCTGGGTGGGTACGTCCAAGGGCGTTGGCCACGCTATCGGGCAGGGGTACTACCCCAGGCTCCGCGTCGGTGAGTACATTGCTAAAAAGAGTGACAAAGAGTAAAATGGGATAATAGTGGCGGTGCCCCATCCCTGCGACAGCAGGGGTGGGGGATGAACGCTACACGATAGCCCACCCCTTTCTGCGAAAGGGATGGGACACCCTAACCGACCGGAGGGAGGTACGGACAATGCATACGAGGCGTTGGACGAAGTGGATGGTCCTGGGTCTCGGCGTCTGGCTCGGGTTGAACTCGGCCCGGGCCGAGAAGGAAGCGACGGGGCCAGAGGCATCCGAAACGGCCGAGGGAGCCGACGCGACTGCGACCCAAGCGGATCGGGCGGACATCGAGAGGCTTCTGGAGGTGATCGACGTTGGCCCTTATCAGGTGCCGGGGTTGGTCCTGAAGAAGGACCACAACTACGCCTATTCAGCCATGGACGTCGAGCCCTTCCGGCACGTCACGCCGTACAAGGAGCACTTTCTCGAACAGATGGAGTACACCGGTCCGGGCCGGGCGATTCCCGAACCCCAGCACGTTGACACCGTCAAGATCGGTTTCATCGGGCCGATCATGGGTACGGTCTCGGTGGCCACCGGAGGCAAGAGTCACGAAGAGGCCCTGGGCATTCCCATGCTCCGCGGGGCTCGGCTGGCCATCGAGCAAGCCAACCAGCGCGGCGGGTATCTCAAGCGCGGCATCCCCTTCGAGCTGGTCATATCCAACGACAACGGCCTGTGGGGCGCCTCGGGCAATGAGATCATCAAGTTGGCCTACAAGGACCAGGTTTGGGCCATCCTGGGCACCATCGACGGGGCCAACAGTCACATTGCCATCCGCGTGGCCCTCAAGGCCGAAATCACCATTATCAACAGCGGGGACACCGACCCCACCTTCATCGAGACCAACATCCCCTGGGTCTTCCGCTGCATCGGCGACGACCGGCAGATGGGTTACCTGTTGGTGGATTACCTCTACCGGAAGCTGAATTACACCCGGGTGGGTATCATCCGGGCCAGCAATCGGTACGGGCGCTTCGGGGTGCGCGAGATCACGGACGGCAGCCGCCGGCTGGCACACCCCATCATCCTGGAGATGGCCTACCAGGTCGGGGGGACGGACTATTCGCTGCAGCTCGAACGTCTCCAAGCCAGCAACGTGGAAGCGATCGTTCATTGGGGCGACGCCGTGGACGGGGCGGCCATCCTCAATCAGATGCGGGCCATGGGCATGGACCAGCCGTACTTCGCCTGCGATCGCTGCGTCTCAGACGAGTTCCTGGAGATCGCCGGCGCCAATGCCGAGGGCGTCGTGTGCGGCTATCCCTGGAACCCGACGCGGCCGGACGAGGATTACCAGGCCTTCCGCGAAGCCTATCGGCAGCGCTTCAAAGCGGAGCCGGACACCTATTCGGCCCACGCCTACGACGGCATGAACATGCTCATCTGGGGCATCCAGACCGCCGGTTTGAACCGGGCCAAGATTCGCGACGTGCTGGCCCACCGGGCCCGGCCGTATAAGGGCGCGACCGGCCTGATCCCCTTCAGCGCCTGTCTGGACGACGTGGGTGAGGTCTTCCTGGCCAGAGTCGATGACGGCCGGTGGAAGTTCTACTCGCGCGAGGACCTCGACATCCCGCAGGGCAAGATCGCCCCCCGCGACCGGGTCAGCCGCAAAACGGCCTCGGCCGAGTAGGCAACAGGCTGTGTCAATCGGATCAGGTGGCGCACGTCCTCTGGAGGGACGGGTGGCCCACTTCCTCTGAAGGTGCGGGGAGCAGATTCGATGACGGATGCTTGGGCCCCCGCGGGAAGTGCACGGTCGTTGGGGAATCGTGTCCAGGCCCCGAGGACTTGGGTCACGTTCCGGGTTCTGTGCCCGCTCATCGCGGGTGGTGTGCTGGTTGCCGGCTGCGCCGCGGGCGGCCGACGGGCTGACCAGGCGGTTGCCTCGGCCGGGTCCGGGCAGACGCAAGCTCAGAAGCCGTTCTTCGACGCCCGTGCGCAGACCGCCGAGTACGTCGGGCCGGGCCGGGAGATGCCTGCTCCGGAGGACATCACAGAGGTCAAGATCGGCTGGTTCGGCCCTGACGATCCGGACCACGCCACGGCCGGCATGATATGGCAGGCAGCGGCGCTGGCCATCGAACAGGCCAACCAGGCAGGCGGTTACCGCGGGCTGCCGTTCCGTCTGGTAACGAGTTGGTCGGAGAATCCCTGGGGCACGGGCATCGGCGGCGTCACCCGGCTAGTCTACGAGCAGAGGGTCTGGGCCATTGCAGGAGGACCGGACGGTCCGTCGGCCCATCTGGTCGAGCAGGTGGTGGCTAAGGCCCGCCTGGCCTTCGTCAGTTGCGTCAGCACCGACAAGACCGCCAACCTGGCCAACGTGCCGTGGATATTCTCCTGCGCCCCGGGCGACCATCTTCAGGCACCGGTCCTGGCACAGGCTTTGGTATCGCAGAGGGGGGCAGGGCATTTCGCCATCGTCTCGTGCACCGACCACGACTCGCGACTGTTCACCACCGAGCTGTTGACGGCGCTGAACACGCTCAAGGCCTTTCCCAACGACCACCTGGAGTTCAGACCCGGCCTGGACGACTTCAGCCGACAGTTGCAGAGCATTCGCCGGGCCCGCCCGGCGGCGCTCGCCCTGATTGCGGGCCCAGCCGATGCCGCTCGTTTCCTGACCGCCCTGCGCCGTGAAGGATCGACCGTCCCCGTCTTCGGCGGGCCGATGATGGGCCGACGCAAGTTCATCGAGGCCGCGGGTCAGTCTGCCGAGGGCGTCCTTTTCCCGCTTCTGTGGCACCGGTCGGCCGCCGGGGAACGGTCGGCGACGTTCGCCCGGGGTTTTGAGCGGCGCTTCGGCGTGGAACCGGACTACACGGCCGCCTATACCTATGACGCGTTGAACCTGCTGATCGCCGCCGTCCACCAAGCCGGCCTCAACCGCGTGCGCATCCGCGATGCCGTTCGCCGGCTGTCGCCCTGGCCCGGCGTTAGCGGAATGATCACCTGGGACCCCACCGGCCAGAACCACCGGCCCGTGCGCCTGGGCACCGTGCAGAATGGGCAAACGACGGTCGTTGAGCCGAAGTGGATGAACTCTACGAAGCGATGGATTGGCTTCTGGAAAGGCAAGAGCGGATCGAGAAGAAGCTGGCCGCTCGCCATCTGGGCGAAGGGAGCCAGGTGTTCTATGACCTGACCAGCAGTTATTACGAGGCCCACACCTGCCCGCTGGCTCCGTATGGACACAGCCCAGCGTAAGAAAATGCGGCGCACCACGCCTGACGGTTTGCCGGTGCACAGCTTCGATACCCTCCTACAAGAACTTGCCACCCTCTGCCGCAACCATTGCCGGATCCAGACCGATCCGTCGGGCAGCACCTTCACGCAAGACACGCAGCCCACCGAACTACAGGCCCGGGTCTTCCAACTCCTGGGCTTGTAGCCAGTAATCGGAAGCCCCCCGAACCACAACCTCGGTCGCGGACAAAACCTGCGCGCCGCTCATCACCCAAACTTCGGATTAGAAGCAGTCCGGCAACCCGCCCCCGTTCCCAACTCGCTACTCGCTACTCGCCGCTCTGAACTCATCGAGGGCCTGGCGGTAATCTTCCGGCGTGTTGAGGTTGCGCAGGGGGTCGAGGTCCAGGCCGAGGTCGCCCCAGGCGTCGGGCGTGACGAACCGGACGTCGATCATGTCCAGCAGTTCCGTCATTCTGCGGCCATCGCGTTCCAGCAGCCGGCCGGCCTGGGCCGCCACGCCGACGCGGTACACTGCCGACAGCGGATGCCGGCGATCGCCGGACAAGGGCATGACCGCGTCGTGCCTGCCGAGCAGCTCGCCCAGGCGACGGATGTAGGCCGGGGTAGTGAACGGTGCATCGCAGGTGCAGACGAAGGCCGCGTGGCAGCGGCTGCCGACGGCGGCCAGGCCCTCGGCCAGACCTTGCAGTGGCCCGCGATCGGGCACCGAGTCGCGGACCACCAGGACGGCGGGGTCGAGCCCCGGCAGATCCTGATCCGCGGCGGCTGAGACGACCACCGGGTCGGCCGCCTGACTGACGATGCGGACCACACGCCGCAGCAGCGACTCCCCGCCGAAGTCCAGCAGGGGCTTGGACCTGCCCATACGCTCACTGTCGCCGCCGCAGAGGACGACGCCTGCAAGGTGCGGTCGTTGAAGCTCGGTCATGCGGCGCTCACCCCAACAGGCCTACCCACGGTAGATGGCCAGCGCTCTCGACGGTTATAAACGGGCACCAGACGGTTTCAACGGGGATAACTCCCGGGAGCTGGCGTCATTCAACCAACGACTCAGCACGAGCGGTATCGCTTCCTCGACGCCTTTCGCGGCGTCGCCCTGCTGGGCATCGCCGGGCGACATCGCGTGCTTGGGGCTGCCGGTCCGTTTAAGAGCCGCCTCACATGCCCAGGCGGTAGGGTTTGCGCTCGCTGTAGAGGGCCATGGCCTGCCGGATCCCGGGGATGACTGCGGTCTGGCCGCGGGATTCGGCCTGTTGCAGGGCTTTCTCGGCTGTCTTGAGGGCGTCGTCGAAGCGGCCCACCTCGGCGTAGGCGGCGGCCAGGGTCAAAAGCGGGTCGGTGAACTCGGACTTGGTGGCCCGGCAGACCTGCTCAGCCAGGGCAACGGCTTCGAGGCCGTTGCGCAGGTCCGCCCCAGGCGGATCGGGCATCGTAGCCAGCAGCCAGGCCAAACTCCCCATCACGCTGGGGTCGTCGGGCGCGAATTCGAGCGTTTGCCGCAGCAGTCTGACGGCCTGTTCGTACCGCTGGTGGGCGACCAGGAGGTCGTGCAGGCTCCTGATGATCTCCGGCGCGGACGGGGCCAGGGCCAGGGCCTGCTCGTACTGCCCCACGGCCTCGTCGATCCGCCCGGCGCGGGCCAGGGCATCGCCCAGGCCGCAGTGCAGCAACGGGTGCGGCCCGAGGCGCTGTATCGCCTCCTGCAGGTGGGCGATGGCTTCGTCGAGACGATTCGCATCAGCCAGGGCCCGACCGAGGTAGTCCAGGAGCTGCACGTCGTCGGGACCTATGACCAGGGCCTGGCGATAGGCCTCGACGGCGCCCGCCGAATTGCCCCTGTTGTGCAGAGCGATGCCCAGGTTGAGCCGGGGGGCCAGGTCGCCGGGGGCGATCCGGATCGCCTCGCGGTAGTGTTCGACCGCCTCCTCCCAATCGCCGACAGCCAGCAGGAAATTGGCGAAGTCGTTGTGAACGGCTGCATTTTGCGGGTCCAGGCGGATGGCCTGGGCGTAGCTCTGGCGAGCCTCCTCGGCCCGTCCCACCCGGCCCAGGGCGTTGCCCAGGTTGGTTCGCGCCTGGGGAAGGTTCGGGTTGATCTCCACTGCCCGGCGAAGGTGCTCGACCGCCTTGTCCGGTTGCCCCAGACGCAGGAAGACGACGCCGAGGTTCTGATGGGCTTCGGCCAGTTGCGGATCGATTCGCAGAGCCTGGAGGTAGTGCTCCACACTCTCGTCGATCCATCCCTGCTCGACCAGCTTGAGGGCCAGTTGGAACTCGTAATCCGCCCCGGTTCGCAGCCGGTTCAAACGGTCCCGGTAGACATCTTTATACAACGGCGGTCGCCGGCCCTGCTGATAGCGGCGCAGGTGCTCAGCCGCCCGGTCCATCTGCCCGCGGTCTCGCAAGGCCATGGCCAGGGCGTAGTGAACGTCGGCGTTGTCCGGAACCAGAGCCAGAGCGTTGTCCAAGTTCTCGACCGCGGCGTCCAGTTGGCGGCCTTTGGCGTAGATGCGGCCCAGCCAGTAATAAGCGGCGGCGAGCCGCGGATCCTCCCTGGCCAGGCGCGCGAAGATAACTTCGGCTTGATCCAGCTCGTTCCTGGACCAACGGATCTTGCCGAGCAGGAGCCAAGCCGGCGCATACGACGGATCGAGCTCCGTTGCCCGCTGACACGCAGCCAGGGCGGCCTCTGCATCCCCCGCCTGCTCGCAGGCCAGGGCCAGGAAGTATTGGGCCTCGAAGTCGTCCGGCACCAGGGCGATGGCCCGGCGATAGCAGACCCGGGCCGCCGCGAGCAACGACTGAGCGTGGTAGACCATCCCCAGCCGAACGTTGGCGCCGGGGTCGAGCAGGGCATCCTCGACCTCCGCCCGGGCCTTGGCGATCTGCTCCTGGATGAGCGAGTCGAAGCGGGAGACGTCCGGCGAAGGCAGCGGCTCCAACTTATCCGCCCCGGGAGGCGGGGCGGGGCCGGAGCGCTGGCGATAGGTCACCACGGCGTACACGCCGATCATTATCATCAGGAGAATCAGCAGAACCGGCCTGACGCTGAACGGGCTTCTCCGAAGGTCGCTCATGGCAGGGCCTGGCCTTCCCCTTCCCGAAGATGCACCTGCGTGTCCACGGTTGGCCCCGGCCACTTCTCCACTCGACCGCCCGGCCAGTGGACTATCAGCTCGCCGCAGACGGTCGCCTGACCGAGTCCGAAGTGGACGCGCAGATCGTTTGCGCTGCAGTAGCTCCCGTCGGTGTGCACTCGTCGCCAGAGGGTCCGGCCGTCGGGCAGGGTCAGGGCGATCCGGGCGCCGATGGCTGAGCGGTTGCTGGTGGTGCCTTCCAGGCGAACGCTCAGCCAGTGGCCCCGCGAGCCGACCTCGTTGCGCAGTAGCCGTAAGGGGTTGCTCTGGTTCGACACCAGCAGGTCGATGTCCCCGTCGTTGTCCAGGTCGCCGAAGGCGGCGCCCCGGCTGACCTCGCTGATCGCAAAGTGCGGACCGGCCCGGGCGGAGACGTTCTCGAACTTGCCCCCCTCGCAGTGGTGAAGAAGGGCGTTGGGCTGGTGATAGGGGTAAGGATCGCCGGCCAGCGAGTCCAGGTAGTAGACGGCCCCGTTGGCGGAAAAAAGGTCGAGCAGGCCGTCGTTGTCGTAGTCGAACCAGTGGGTTCCGAACCCGGTGAAGCAGCGGCTGTCGGCCGCCAGGGCGCACTTGATCGTCGCGTCGTGAAACACGCCCCGGCCGTTGTTCACGTAGAGGGTGCTGGTTTCGTCCTTGAGGTGGTTCACGAAGACGTCCAGGTCGCCGTCGCCGTCGAAGTCCTGGGCGGTGACGCCCATGCCCGCCTCGGGCATGCCGCCGTCGCTGACCGCTGCTCCGGCCAGCAGGGCCTGATCCTGGAATGTTC
>Ga0114922_10003226_pt1 | contig 15250 bp, 19 predicted proteins | sample AartaG_FD_100975 | JGI IMG/M metagenome (GOLD analysis project Ga0114922, IMG submission 100975) | Deep subsurface microbial communities from Aarhus Bay to uncover new lineages of life (NeLLi) - Aarhus_00045 metaG | ecosystem: Environmental > Aquatic > Marine > Oceanic > Sediment | place...
CACATGGCTATTTGGGAAATTTATCTCCTTGTAGATTTGAAGAAATTAATAATATGTTACAATTGGAAATGGTTGCTTAGGATTGTAGAATAAAGTGTCTGAATTTAAGTTACCACTCCATTTGATATCTCTTCATCACCTGAAATAGTTTTTATATTTGATTTTATTTTTTCATGATAATTTATTTTTTTTGTTTCAATATTTATTGATACAGCTTTATTCTTTTGATTATTTAACTTTTTTTCTATTGTTTGTTTCCAAGACATTTAGTAATTATCCTTAAATTTAGTAATTTTGATTTTATCTAAAATTAACTTCATTTTAATAGTTAGTTACCCAAAGTTTTATATAGTTATCTAAAGTAAATAAGAAGAGTTTATCTCAACTTCCCCAACATATCACCAGCATCCAAACCAACCTAATAAACTTATTTAATATAATCTTATGTTTTTTTGTATTATAATGCTCTCAATGGATTGCACGATTGCGGTCGGCTTAAAAGCTTCAGATTTTATCTGGGGTTTTTTTGCATTTTAAGGGTATATTTCTAATCCACCATCATCATAAAGTTTTCTTTTTATCATCTCATAAGCTCGGTTCTTTTCATTTGGATTTATGATATTTCTTCCAATGGGTCTAGCTATCATATCTGAGAGTTGAAGTCCTACGGAGTTTGTTTTTTTATTGGCTAAGACTATATCAAAATTGTAGTTTTCATTATCACACAATCTTCTAAACTCTAGTTCTAGTTCATTGTCCTCTTTTTTTCCTCGTGCTTCAACTACGATATGTGTTTTTTTATGATCTTGATTGTTTTGAATAAGAAACTTATTTAATCTTTTTGTACAAAAATCCAATGCTATATGGTAAGGATTTTCATTTTTTATAGTACTTGGGCTTAATTTATTTTTATCTATAACACAACTTATGATAGTGAAATTTGAGCTATCAATAATCTCGCTTAATTCTGTAATAAAACTTGTCTCAACTGATTTATCAAATAAAAACTTAAAGTTATTTTTTCTTCTTCTTATCTCATTTTCATGCAATACTATAATATCATGACCAAAATATCTAAACTTAAATTCTTGAAAATTTGGAACAATATTTTTAATATAGTTTTTCTTTTCAAATATACTAAAAGTTAATACAAAAACAGGATAGTCCTTATCAATAGAAGTCAAAGAGTGATCACCACTTTCATCAACATAAACTACATAACCACTAAAATCATTCACTATATTTCTCCCAATTTTGATATCTATTTTATCTTTTTAGATATTGTATCTAAAAATCTATTACTATTTATAAAGCTCTTCAATAGCAGTTTTTCCACTATCTGGTGCTAGTTTTGCATATCTCATAGTCATCTTAATATCACTATGACTCATTCAAGCTCTTTATTTAAAAAATCTATGTATATTTTGTTGTTTTTTAATCTCTAATGTTGTTAGGTATCTATCTCTTGAATTATCAAGTTTTGTGGTCTTTTATATTTTATTGGATTTATTTTATTATAAAGATTCTCATATTAAAACAATAATCGCTTTATAAAATTAAAAAAGCTCCTTTTTAAAGGAGCTTTTTTAATTTCTAGTTAATTTTAAAATAATTAGTAAACAGTAATTGCTTTTCTAACTCTTAACCACTTTACTTTTTTAGTTGTTTGCTTACAATATCTTTGACCATCTATATAAACACAATTCTTCCAACCAACAATTTTATTAACTGTTCTATATTCATATCTAGGATTACAGATATTTATTGTTTCATAAGATTTACAGTTACCAATTCCTTGTCTTTGGTCATTTGCAATTGTTGCTCCTAGAAATCCTCCAATCACTTTAGCAGCATCTCTACCCTTACCTTTGCCAATTTGATTTCCTACTGCAATACCTAAAGTCGCCCCTATAATAGTATCTATACCAATAGAATTTGTATCTTGTTTATTACAAGGTACATTTACCTCTACTGTATCTTTATAGCAATCTTCACCAACTTTTACTTGTGTTGTGTAAGGTTTTGTTATCTTAATATGTTCTGTAACTCTGATTCTTTCATCTCTATCACCCCATTTTGCAGTTGCTGATGTTACTGCTAATGATAGTGCCATCAATACTAACATAATTTTTTTCATAATTTTCTCCCTTTTTAATATATGATTGTAGAAGAAAAAGATGTTAAAAATGTGTCTATAAATCAAAAACTACTCTACTTCTCCAAAAACTTTTGAATCTCAGCACTTACATCTTCGATTGATTTTCTAGCATCTATTAATATAAACTCTATTTTTGCATCACTCATTGTATTTATCATCTTTATTGCTTCTATCATTCTTGTTTGAATATCTAAAAGGTATTGGCTACCTCTTTTTTCTATACTGTCTTGCTCTTTTTGTGAAAGTCTATTTTCTAATTCTTCTTTTGTTAACTCTAGAATTATTATCTTATCAGGGAAAGCTCCATTAAGTGCCATGATATTTAATGATATTGCAATCTCTAGTGGCGCTGACTTTGCATATGCTATTCCACTTAAAAATCCTCTATCACTTATCACTATATTGTCTTTGTTTGGTTTAACAACCTCAAAGCTATGCTCAGCTCTATCTGCTAGAAAAAGAAACATCTCAGCTACTTTTGACTTTGATTCTCCGTTTAGTACCATCTCTCGCAGTTTTACACCTAAGTCAGTTCCACCTGGTTCTTTTGTAAAAATTGCTTCAGGGTGGTTTTCTTTTAATATCTCTAATTGTGTTGATTTTCCTGCTGTGTCTATACCTTCTATTATTACGTACATTATTTACTTTCCTTTTGTTTTATTATTTTATTTATCTCTTTGTAAACTTTCTTTGGAACAAGATGTTTAAAGTCGCCATCAAACCGAATAAGCTCTCTTACTATTGATGAACTTACAAATGCATTTTTTAAAGTTGGCATTAAAAATACTGAATCTATTTTATCATCAAGTGAACTATTTGCATAAGACATTTGAAGTTCATATTCAAAGTCTGTGGTAGTTCTTAAACCTCTAATAACACTATACACATTTTCCTCTTTTGCAAACTCTACAAGCAAGTTACTAAATGGCTTAACAGAAACTCCTTTTAATCCTTTTGTTGCCTTTTGTATAAGTTTTATTCTACTATTAATATTAAACATAGGTTGTTTAGCACTAGAATCAGCAACTGCTATTATCACTTCATCGTATACTTTTAAACCCCTTTTTAATATATCCATATGTCCATTAGTTATTGGATCAAATGTTCCACTATATATTGCTCTTTTTATAGTACTATTTTTCAACTATCTTCTCCCCATCTTCTAAATAAATTATGTTCAATATTTAATAAATCAAACCATTTACCAATAATAAAATTTTCCATATCTGTTAACGTTTGTTGCTTACTATAGTAACCTATAACAGGTGGTGCGACAATAACTCCCAAAGTTGATAGTTTTGTCATATTTTCTAGTTGTATACTATTGTATGGCATCTCTCTTGGTGCTATTACAATATTTCGTTTTTCTTTTAGCATTACTCCAAAAACTCTTGTAATAAGTGTGTCGGATATACCATATGTACATTTGGCAAGTGTATTCATACTACAAGGTACTATTATAAATCCATCAGTTTTAAATGAACCAGAAGATACACAAGCTGCCATATCTTTATCATCTAAATAAGTGATATTTTTTAGTTTTTCAAAATCTTTGCCAACTTCGTGTTTAAGTGTCTCTTTTGCACTATTTGAAATAATTGCAAATACATCTATATCTTTGGGAAGCAGTTGTAATAGTTTTAAACCCAGTTGAACACCAGAAGCACCAGTGATACCAACAACGATTCTTTTCCTATCTTCATAAGAGTTTTTCAAAATATTTCACCTTTATATTTAATAGATTTTGATTTTATCTAAAAAGCACTTTTGAACAAATTTCTATAATTAACTATTCAATTCTTAATATTAGTTTAAGTAAATATACTGTAACATTCTGTATAAGTTTTAAAATAAATACAATTATAATGTATTATTATTAGAATTAGATTTATACAAAATATATAAGGATATTATCATGGATAAAGTAGTAAGTTTTATTAGAGTTAATAAAAATAATGAAGAATATACAGATTCACAAGCTTTAGGGATAGCTTCTTATCTTAAAACAAATAATTTACAACTTGATAAAAATATTGAAGTTGAAGTAAATGTTCCAAATGAAGAGGCAAATATATTTGCTATTTTAGAAACATGTAAAGATGGATGTATTGTTGTTGTTTATGATATTAATGTATTTGGAAGAACAACTTCATCTATTTTAAATAATATAAAATATCTTCTAAATCATGGAGTTAGAATAATAAGTGTTAAACAAAACCTAGATTTTGTGGGTACTGATGATATGTTGACAAAAATGATTTTAGGTGTAATAAGTATGACTATTAATTTAGAAAAAGATTTAATGAGTCTGAGAACAAAAGAAGCTTTAACAGCTAAAAAACTTGATGGTGTATCTTTAGGTAAACCAAAAGGTACAATCCAAAAGTCAAAGTTTGATCTACAAAGAGATAAAATAGAGGAGCTATTAGCTGTTGGACTAAGTGTTCGTAAAATAGCGAAAGTATTAGGATATAACAACCATATAGGTTTAAATAACTATGTTAAAAAAAGAAATATAAGAGAAGATGTTTTTGCTGATGCTAAATTAGCAAGTTAGATTTTATATAAAGAAGACGATTCTACAATTTTACTTGTAGAATCCAAATTTAAAGCCTTTATCTGTATCATATTTTTGTAAGTTAAAGTCTTTATATACTTGTACACAAAATGGGATTTTATTTTTATATCCTTCTACCGCTAGCTTTCTAGCACGTCCTAGATTTACAAACACACCTTTACCAGAAGCATACATCAAGGATAAGTTACAACTAGCCGGTTTATAACCACCTTTAAAGTATGATTGTTCAAACCACTTTACGGCTAGTTTATAGTCTTTTTCTCTACCTAAACCATATAATAGATACTGACCAACTTTATTTTGTGCTTTAGCATATCTATTTTGTGCCATATCTAAAAATATTTTATATGCTTTTGTGTAGCTATGAGATTTGTACTGTTTAAGTCCATATATAATAGCACTATTGTATTTTGCTTTATCATGACCATATGCAGAAGCTTTTTTAAAATACTCCATAGCTTTGTTTATATCTCTTTTTATACCTTTACCATTATAGTAAATAGTTCCTAGTTTAAATGTAGCTTCATCATCACCATCACGTGAAGCACCTTTATATAGTTTAATCGCTGTTTTTACATCTCCATCTTTATATGCACTATTTGCATCATCTAGTTTACTAGCAAATGTAACGAAAACTAGTAAAATAACAAGTAAAAATATTTTTATCATTTATTATCCTTTTATATAAATTATTAATAAACATTTTACTCAAATTTGGATTAAAATTAGTTATTCACATAAGAAATTATTTATGTTGACAAACCCTTTAGAATAAAGGGATTTAAGATATATTTATTCATAAAATATATGATAAAATTATTAATAAATCTAATCTTAATTTTCTATACATACCCCTTTTAAAGCCTTTAGTTAAGGTATTTATATGATATTAATCAAATAAAAAAATAAAAAAATTATTAATCAAAATATTGGGATTTAAAGAAAATATAAAGATGGTTTTATACTAATTTAAGGTACCAAGTGATAAGTGAATAGCATGTGAATAAGTGTGATTAACTATTTTTAAAATACTCTATTAACAACTTACTATCTTTATCATTTAACACCTGCGTTAGCTGTGAATATGGAGCATTTTGAATAGTTTCAAATGTACCAAAATAGTTTAAAAGTTTTTTAACTTTTGCTTCCCCTATTCCATGTATGTTTAATAGGGATATTTGCTTATCCTCTTTTCTTTTTTGTTTTTTATGAAAAGTGATAGCGGATCGGTGAGCTTCATCTCGTAGCCTTTGAATAAACTGTAACCTCTTATCAGAAGTCTCTAATTTAAAAACTTCATCTTTAGTATATAAAATATCTTTTGCACTACCTTTTGCTCTATGTGCCTTTGCGTCAATCTTTTCTTTTGCTATAGCAATAATATCTAAATTTACACCAACACTAGAGGCTATATTGTATGCAAGATTTAAAAGTGTTTGTCCTCCGTCTATTACCCAAAGGTCCGGTGGTGGATTTTCTTTAAATCTTTCAACTCTTCTTGTTAAGAGTTCTCTCATTTGACCATACTCATCATTTGCATCCAAATTGTATAAGCGATAATCCTCTTTATAGAATTTATCTTCATCCCATACTATCATAGCACCAACCTTAGCTTGACCCATCATTTGAGAGTTATCATAACACTCAAACCTTGTAGGTATTTTGTATAAGTTAAATAGACCTTTTAATTGAGAGTACACAACACTATTTGTACTACTTTTATCTATCTTTAATAGTTCTACACAATTTTTTAAAGCTAATGAGGTAAGTTGTTTTTTTAAGCCTATTTTAGGAACTATTGTATTTATTTTTTTATCATATTTATCACTAATAAACTCTTTTAGTTCATCAATATTTTCTATATCATGCGCAAATAATATCGTAGATGGTATATCAGGAAGTTCACTATTATAGTAGTTTATAACAGCTGTTTTGTATATCTCATCAAGAGAAGTAATATCTGTTATATTTACCATAGTTTGAGTTGAAGAGATAAGCTTTCCACCTCTTATAAACATTTTTACTATTATTGCTTTGATGTTTCCTATTTCAACTGCAAATAGATCCATATCTTCATCTTTTGCAAAGTCTAAAGTTGATTTTATTTGTGATTTTGAAATAGTTTGTATTCTATCTCTCATCGTCATTGCATCTTCAAATCTAAACTGTTCACTATATTGTTCCATTTTAACAGTTAGTTTCTCTATTATTTTTGATTTATTATTTATATAATAAAGTGATTCTTCTATTAATTTACTATATTCCTCTTTAGATACTTTACCTTCACAAGGGGCTAGGCACTTTTGTATCTGATAAAACATACAAGCTTTTCCAGCTTTTAGACATGATTTCTTTTGAATCAAAGGGACTATTTCATATATACTATCAAGTAAATCTTTTGCACCAACACTAAATGGTCCAAAATATTTTACATTTTTTTGTTTTAAAACTTTTCTAGTTATCTCAAGTCTTGGAAAATCTTCGTTATTGTCTATATAAATATACGGATATGTTTTATCATCTCTTAAAAGTATGTTGTATTTAGGCTTTAGTTGCTTGATAAGAGAGTTTTCTAGTATCAAAGCATCACTTTCACTATCTACAACTATATAGTGCATATTATCAACTTCACTTATCATTTTATATATACGTGGTTCTAACTTTGGTGAAGGTTGCAGTTCTGGTGTAAATCGAAAATAACTCTTTACTCTATTTTTAAGAACTTTAGCTTTCCCTATGTAAAGTAGTTTTCCATCTTTGTCAAAGTATTGATATATACCTGCATCTGTAGGTAAGTTTTGTAGTTTTTCTAAGAGTGTCAATAGATACCTTTGTGATAATTATATGGAATTGTACTATATTAAACTTATTCTTTTTTAAGAGTATAGATATATAATATAAAATTATAATAGGAGTTTAAAATGAAAGATCAACTAAATCAAGATATAATTGAACTATATGATGAATACACACATAAACCACTACCAAGAAGAACATTTTTAGAAAAGCTTGGTGCTATGGTGGGTGGAAGTGCAATTGCTCTTGGGCTTTTACCACTTTTGGAAAATAACTATGCTCAAGCAGCTATAATTGAACCAAATGATATTCGTATAGATACAAGTTTTGAATCATTTAAAATGTTAAATAAAGATATACATTACTATAGATGTGCTCCAAAAAAAGATGGAAACTATCCGACAATAGTTCTTGTCCATGAAAACCGTGGTTTAAATCCACATATAAAAGATGTAGCAAGAAGATTAGCAGTTGAGGGATTTTTAGTGATTGCACCTGATGCGTTATCACTTACAAATGGTACTCCAAAAGATGAAGATAAAGCAAGAACAATGATAAAAGCATTAGATAAAACAGATGTACTAGATTTATATAGATTTTCAGTAACACATTCTAAAACAGATAAATCATCAAATCAAAAAGTAGGAACCATTGGTTTTTGTTGGGGTGCTGGTGTTGCAAATAGACTAGCAGCCCATTGTACACAACTAGATGCAAGTGTTGCATACTATGGTAGACAACTAGAGATAAATGAAACAAAAAAGATAGATATACCTATCATGCTACACTATGCCCAACTTGATAAAAGGATAAATGCAGGTATTACAGACTTTATGATGGATTTGTTAGATTTTAAAGTTGAATTCTCTATTCATCACTACAAAGGTGTAAATCATGCTTTTAACAATGACACAAATAAAGCCAGATACAATAAAAAAGCAGCAAATCTATCTTGGAATAGAACAGTTTCTTTTCTAAAAGAGACACTTAGTTAGCTAAAGGATTCAAAATAACAAATAAATTTAAACAATACTTTGAAAAACTAGATATAAAACCAAGAGAACTCTCTATTGATTTAGTTGAACAAATACAGAAAAAACATATCGCAAACTTTAGTTTCAATAACTTTGCAGTTTTACTAAAAAAACCAATATCACTTGATATAGAAGATATAATCAATAAAATTGTTACAAAAAAACAAGGTGGCTATTGTTTTGAACATAATCAACTTATACATGATGCTCTCTTATCTTTAGGATTTAATGTACGCTGTTTAATAGCAAGAGTACTAAACAATCAAGATATTGATGTCCCTAGAACACATCGTATGACACTTTTAGAACTAAATGGTGAGAACTATATCATAGATGTAGGCTTTGGTTCAATGTGTCCAACTACACCTTTAAAAATAGATAGCCAAGAGATAAATGCTAAAAACTACAGAATAACTAAACATAAAAATAGCAACTACCAACTAGAGATATTTAAAAACAACAAACCTTTTGTACTATATACCTTTGACTTAAACCACTACACTCAATCAGACTGTTTTATAGGAAACTTTTATTCATCAAAGCATCCAAAAGCAGTTTTTGTAAACAATCTAGTAATATCACTTATAAAAGAAGATGTAAATTTATCTATACGAAACAAACACTATCATAAAATATCAAAAAATCATACCGAAATAATTGAAATAAAGGATTATAATCATCTTTGTTCTATAATAAATGATGACTTTGCTATGAGTATAAGTATTGATGAGTGCAAGGTTTTGTTTGTTGAATAATGATTTAAAAAGGTTTTTAATGGATAAAATAAAAATACAATATTTTTATTTTAGTTTAATTGTTCTGAATAGTTTTTGGTAAGAGATAAAATATCGATTTTATAATTTTTTCACAGTAGAAAACTATATTTTATTAGTTTTCTACTTAAAAGAAAAGAGACTAAGCGTCTCTTCTTCTTGTATTTCTGTTTCTACTTTGGTTTCTATTATTACTGTTTGAATTTGAACCATTTGAATTTGAACTATTTGAATTAGAAGATGAGTTTCCATCACGATTGCTTCGTTGACTTCCACTAGCATTTTTCTTTTGCTCACCATCTTTTCTTCTACTTTCACTTGGAGTTCGATTTCGACTTTGATTTCCACCACGGCTGTTTCCACCGCTTGGTCCACGACCTCTACCTTTTGAGTTTCCTCCGCCACCTGCTCTTTGTTGACCTCTGTGACTAAGTGGTTTAGCTTCAATTGAAGGGTCTACTTCAAAACCTTCTATAATAACTTTTTCAATATCTTGTTTTGTAAGTTTCTCAATATCTTTTAGATATTGTAACTCATCAACACAAACTAAAGATACAGCTTCCCCAACATTTCCAGCTCGTCCTGTACGACCAATTCTGTGTACATAATCTTCAGAGATGTTTGGTAACTCAAAGTTAACTACATGTGGAAGTTGATCTATATCAATACCACGTGCAGCAATATCTGTAGCAACAAGAACTCTTACAGTTCCTTCTTTAAAGTCAGCAAGTGCTTTAGTTCTAGCACCTTGACTTTTGTTTCCATGTATTGCAGCAGCACTTATACCATCAGATTCTAGCTGTTTAGTTAGTCTATTTGCTCCATGCTTAGTTCTAGTAAAAACTAAAACTTGTTTCCACTTGTTTTCTAAGATTAGGTGAGTTAGAAGTTCTCTTTTTCTTCCACAATCTATTGGATATACTAATTGACTCACTTGTTCTGAAGTTGTATTTCTTCTTGCTACTTCAATTAAAGCTGGGTTGTTAAGTAAGCCATCTGATAATCTTTTTATCTCAGCTGAAAATGTTGCAGAAAATAGAAGATTTTGTCTATGAGATGGAAGTAAAGCAAGAATCTTTTTAATATCATGGATGAAACCCATATCAAGCATTCTATCTGCTTCATCTAAAACAAATGTTTGAACAGCAGAAATATCTAAGGCATCTTGAGAGATAAGGTCTAAAAGACGGCCAGGTGTTGCTATAACAATATCTACACCTTTTCTTAAAATAGATTTTTGAGGGTTGATACCAACTCCTCCAAAGATAACAGTTGATTTAAATGGAAGATATTTTCCATACATAGTAACACTTTCACCAACTTGTGCTGCTAACTCTCTTGTTGGAGTTAGTATCAATGCACTTATTTGATGCCCCTTTTTAGAGTGATTTTGTCTCTTTTTATGAGTCAATAGTTCTAATAATGGTAGTGTAAAACCTGCTGTTTTACCCGTTCCTGTTTGAGCTCCCGCTAAAATATCTCTTTTTTCCAATATAATTGGAATTGCTTGTTTTTGTACTGGAGTTGGAGTTGTATACCCCTGCTCTTCAATAGCTTTTAAAATAGGTTCACATAACCCAAGTGTTGAAAATGACATAAATAACCTTTTGATTTTTTATAATTGAATGAATGTTGTATATCTATATTATACGAATTTTTCGCATTTTAACATAAATATAAGAAATAAAGACTTAATTAAAAAATATAGATATTATATTAATAATTTTTGGTAAGCAGTTATACTAAATAATTTAGTCAAAATCAGTATTATTAAAACAAAAAAGGTTATAAAAATGTTTGAAGTTGGTTTTTTAACACAGAAAGCACCGTTGTTTATGGATATAGTGAGTTTATACTTTTTTATTTTACCTATTCTTCTATTTCTAGCGATTCGTTTAGCAATAAATAAAAAACAAATGCTACATATGCAAGCACAATTGGCAATATTTATTATCACTATGATTGTGATTGTTATTTTCGAGATTGGAGTTAGAGTTGTTGGTGGATTTGGTGAGTTTTTAAAAGACAGTTCTGTATCAACAGAATATTTTGTAACATATCTAATAATACATATTTTGATTGCACTTGCAAGTGTAGTTGGATGGATTACTATGATGATTAAAAGTTATAGTTCATATAAACAAGATAAGTTCGACTCACCATTTTTTAAAACACATAAAAAATACTCAAAACTACTTTTTGTAGGTATTACACTTACATCATATAGTGGAGTTGGTATTTATATAATGTTATTTTTAATGTAGAGTTTTTCTACATTAAAAAGTTATCTAAAAAGTAAAGTCTTTCCCTAAGTAGTGTTCTCGTACAACTTCATTTTCTTTTATCTCTTGAGCAGTTCCACTTGCAAGAATAGAACCAGCTTTCATAACATAAGCTCTATCACATATCTGTAAAGTTTCTCTTACATTATGGTCAGTTATAAGTACACCGATACCTATAGATGTAAGTTGTTTAATAATACTTTGTATATCTTTTACTGCAATTGGGTCAACTCCAGCAAAAGGCTCATCAAGAAGTAAAAACCTAGGGTTTGATACTAAAGCTCTTGCTATTTCTGTTCGTCGTCGCTCACCACCACTTAAACTTATACCTTTTCTATGTCTAATTGGCTCAATATTAAAAATCTCAAGTAACTCTTCAACTCTTTCCCATCTAAGCTTTTTATCATCAATAGAAACTTCAGCTGCTAGCATTAAGTTTTCTTCTACTGTTAAATCTTTAAATATAGATGACTCTTGAGGTAAGTACCCAATACCTCGTAAAGCTCTTTTATGTAAAGGAAGATGAGTGATATCATGGTCATCAAAGTGTATCTCACCACTAGTTGGCTTAATCAAACCACATATAATATAAAAACTTGTCGTCTTCCCTGCTCCATTTGGACCTAAAAGTCCAACAGTTTCTCCACTATTTATATACAAACTTATATCATGCAATATTTGTGTTTTTTTAATAGCTTTTGCAATACTCTTTACTTCTATTTTATGATCCAATTTTATACTCTCTTTTATCTTCTTTTTTCTCTATAGATATTTTTAAACAATCAAAACCATACTCTTTTAGTATTCTTTCAAGTTTATCATCACCCCACTCCACAAAATGTATACCCTCTTTTTCAAACTCTTCTAAAAGCCCAAGAGCAATAAACTCTTCTAATGTTTTATTGTAAACATCATAGTGAAATATATCTTCACCATAAATACTTTGAAGTGAAAATGTAGGGCTAGTAACCTTATCATCATATCCCAAACTAGCAACAAACTGTTTTACTAAAGTAGTTTTCCCACTTGCAAGTGTACCTTGAAGTAAGACTACTATATCTTTTTTTTCAATTTGCACTTTTAAATAGTTTATTAAAGTATCAAGTTCATCAATACCTAAAACAAACTTCTTAAATTTCATTTGAAACTTTTACTATCTCTTCAAGTTTTTTGATAGCATCGCCATTATTTATAACATCTTTTGCCATCTCTATACCCTCTTCTGTTGAGTTTACTTTTCCATCAACTAAAAGTGCTACTGCTGTATTTAAAAGTACGATGTCTTTTTTAGCTCCTCTAATACTACCATCTAAAATACCTCTAGTAATAGTAGCATTATGTTTAGCATCACCACCCTCTATCTCTTCTTTTGGATATAGATCAAAACCATACTCTCTAGGGTCTATAACAAATTCAGAAAACTGACCTCTTTCAACAAAAGCACAATATGTAACATCACTGATACTTAACTCATCCATACCATCAGCAGAGCTAACTACCATAGCTCTTTTTGTATTTAGTTGTGTTAATGCTTCAGCAATTTTGGGAACATATTCTTTACTAAATACACCTATAAGTTGCTTATGAACTGAAGCTGGATTTGATAAAGGTCCTAAAATATTGAAAATAGTTCTATGATCTATTGACTTTCTAATAGGCATAATATGTTTCATAGCAGGGTGATGATTTATTGCAAACATAAAAACAAAGCCAGTTTCTTCTAACATCTTAATTTGTTTAGTTGTAGTTAAAGTTAAGTTTACACCTAAAGCTTCAAGCATATCAGCACTACCGCTGTTACTTGTGATACTTCTATTTCCATGTTTTGCAACACTACATCCACAAGCTGCTAACATAATAGATACAGTTGTAGAGATATTAAAACTATTACTTTTATCTCCACCTGTTCCACAGTTATCAATAAGTTTTTCTTGTAAAGTCTGATCAACAGTCAAAGGTATCATATGCTCACGCATAGCAGTAGCTGCTGCTGCTATTTCATCGGCAGTTTCACCACGATTATAAAGGTTTATTAAATACTCTCTTGTAGTATCTGATTCTAACCTATTTTCAAAAATATCATCAAATCTTAATCTTGCTTTATTAAACATCATTTCCCTCTTTTAAGCTAACTTTGTAACATATTCACTTTGTTTTGATTTTGGAGTAGACTTAGTAGCAGGTACTTGTAATACTTCAAATCTATCAGTATATTCAAGATATTTTATACTTATAATATCTCCTACTTTTACCTCTTTTGCTTTTTTTACAACTATATCGTTTATCTCAACAACTTTGTGAGCCAGCATATCTTCTGCTACGGCTCTTCGTTTTGTAATATTTACTGCGTTTAAAAATTTATCTATTCTCATAATAATTATTGTATCTAATAACTTATAAAAAAGTTGGTTCTAAAAATGGAACAATCTGTTTCTTTCTACTTAAACAACCTTTTAACCAAAACTTACCATCTTCTATTTTTGTATCAAAAGCTTTTTCTATTTTATCATTACTATTTGAAGAAACAAGTATCTCACTTCCCATAGCAATAATATCAGTTAAAAGTAAAAGAACAGTATCTAAACCTTTCTCCTGCTTTAGTTTTTCAATATCAGCTAATAAATCATCTTTAACACCATCAAATATTGATAAGTCTACAACTTCAAGTTGTCCTATACCAACACTTACACCATTCATAGAGAACTCTTTATAGTCTCTCATCACTAAATCTCTTGATGGAACACCCTCGACTTGTGATTTTACTTTAAACATCTCAAGTCCAATAGCTTTATAATCATCAATACAAGACAGAACTGCTAAATCTTTTGTAATCTTTGTATCAAGTTTTGTACAAGTTGGTGACTTGAATATAACTGTATCACTTAAGATTGCACACATCATAGCACCAGCAATATTTTTAGGAATCTCAACTTCATAATAATCAAACATCTCTTTAACAATAGTATTTGTACATCCAACTGGTCTTATCCAACACTCTAATGGAGTTGAAGTTGTTAAGTCCCCTAGTTTATGATGGTCAACAATACCAACAATAGTAGCCTCTGATATATCATCAGGAGCTTGTGCCATATCACTAAAATCTGTTAAATATACCTCTTTACCAGCATACGAAGTTTTAAGTATCGGAGCTTCTAAGTCAAACTTTTCTAATATATATGCTGTTTCAGGGTTTATATCCCCTTGTCTTGTAGCAATAGATTCTACTCCAAGTTTATTTTTTAAATAACTCATTGCTATTGCTGAGATTATTGAATCACTATCAGGTATTTTATGTCCAAATATGTAAAGTGCCATTTTATTTCCTACTTTTTATTTTATTTTTGTATTTTAGCAAAATTAACTTTACTAATAGTTTTAAAATTAACTATAAAATATTAAAAATCCAATGGACTTTTAATATCACTCATATTTAACTCTAATACTATAATGTTTTACTCTAATTTTATCTCTTAATACTTCTAATAATTTTTTACCCATTGGAGTGGTAATGGAGTGGTAACCTAAATTCATACAAAAAACTTAAATAGTTTTAAGTAAAATAAATGAATAAAGGTTAGAAATGAAATATAGTAAAGAATTCAAAGATTCAACAGTACAATTAATTTTAA
>Ga0114922_10003227_pt1 | contig 15249 bp, 9 predicted proteins | sample AartaG_FD_100975 | JGI IMG/M metagenome (GOLD analysis project Ga0114922, IMG submission 100975) | Deep subsurface microbial communities from Aarhus Bay to uncover new lineages of life (NeLLi) - Aarhus_00045 metaG | ecosystem: Environmental > Aquatic > Marine > Oceanic > Sediment | place: Aarhus...
ACTCGCAGCGCTCTGGGATATGTCAGCAATCCAGCGGTTGTGCATGAAAAATACCTCCAGCGGCTGGACATCGCTCAACCCGGCCGGATTCCAGAAACAGGCGCTGGCGTCATCGGAGAGCGCCGAAAACGCTCCTCCCATAGCCACGGCCCTGGCCCCTACTCCGACTTTGAGGAAATTCAGGCTTGTAGTCCCTGTTTTCGCGGTTCCGGCAAAAGAATTTCCATTCCAGGCAAGGATCGCAAGGAAAATCAGGGCAAAAAATTTAAGGCTGCCAAAGAAGGTTCTCATTAAACTGTCTTCTTCCATATTTATGCAAGACCTTTGAAAAAATCACAGAATAAGGGATGGATTTTTCAACCATGTGATGGATGACACACCCCGTCCGCTTCGCGGCCACCCCTCTTTCTAGAGGGGAATTTTTTACGTCTAAGTTCTGACTTATAAGTCCCCTCTATCAAGAGGGGAGTTACACACCCCGTCCGCTTCGCGGCCACCCCTCTTTCTAGAGGGGAATTTTTTACGTCTAAGTTTTGCCTTATAAGTCCCCTCTATCAAGAGGGGAAACAGGGGTGTGTTAGAATTTCAATATCGAATTCTCTCAGGTAGATTCACTAAACGTCCCAAAGGAGAACAATCGCCTCTTTATCAGGTTTTGTTCAAAGGTCTCAATACGTAAAATATATTTTCTACTTGATAATCGCAAACTTACGGATCAGCCTGGCCGTGCCGGATGAAGCCGACTCGGCTTTCACAATTACAAGATAGACACCGCTGGCGTATCTGTCCACATTCCAGACCACTTCGTTGCTCAATCCATCCGTTGCGACAGTTCCGCCCTGGAAACTGCCCACGGTTTCGCCGCTGGCGGTATATACTTTCACAGTGACTCTCCGGACATCTTCCTTACCAAGGCGGTAGGAAAGATACGCCCGCGAACTCCGCACAGGGTTCGGATAGATATAGCAGTATTTCTCCGGCAGAATCTCGTCGGTTGAGCTCAGTCCCGGGCTCTGCTGTACTCTCAGGCTCAGACCGCTGTGCGTCGGCCCTCCACCCAGGCCGGACCACTGTGAGGCCAGTTCCCTCGAGCCGGTGGAGTAGGCGTAAAGATAGCCCTCGCCGTCGGCGAAAAGAAGGTCGAGCGTGTGGTCACCGTCCAGGTCAGCCGCTACAGGGGCAGCCACCGCATTCGAGCCGAGGATGAATCTGGCCGCCGGCCTGGATGAGCCGTCCCCTGAGTAGGCCAGCGCCAGCCGTCCCCTTGTCGCGATGATAATCTCCTGTGCGCCGTTCCCGTTCAGATCAGCCAGGGTCGGTGCGCTAAGGTAACGCGGCTCCGGGTAGGCCATGGAGGTTCCTACCCTGATCGGGAATCCCTCCGGAGAGGAGCCGTTGTAATCGAGCACGTATAGCTTGTGTTTGCCGGGAGCGGTTGAAGCAGGGAAATCCACCGGCACTGCCAGCTCGTTCAGCCCGTCGCCGTCCACATCGCCGATAGCTCCACCGGCCAGGCAACTGCCGTCAGTCTCCACCGGCCAGCCGGGCTGAATCGTGCCCAGTGAGTCGAAACTCCAGATTTTGCCGTCCTGGGTAAAAGCACAGACTCGAAAGTGTTCGCTTTCCCCGGGCAGGCCCATACGCCCCACAACCGGAGCCGAGCGGACCGGCGAGCCGAGGTCTTTGCGGAAAATCTCCTCGCCCTGCGAATTGAATCCGTACAGGCTGCCTGCTAAGGTACCCACAAAGATCATATCGACTTTCCCGGAAACTCCGAAGAGCACTGCAACTGCAGCCTGGATTTCACCGTCCACATTCACCGGAAAACCATTGATTATTTGCCCCAATCCATTGATGACAAAAAGCTGCGTACTGGCGTGCGGTATGCGGTTGCCGATTATTATATCCAGCGCGCCGTCGCCGTCCACGTCGGCCAGCACAACAGAGGCGGTAATCCTGCCGGCAAGCTGCACCGGCCAGCCGGGCACCCTGTCCAGGGATGGTTCATTTGCCAGATACCAGGCCCAGACCGAACCCTCTGCATAGGCAATCACCAGTTCGGGAAATCCGTCTCCGGTTATATCACCGGCTGCGGGCGAGCCGAGTATCGAATCAGCAGCCGAGCCTGCGAAAAATCCTGGGCCTGCGCTTGAAGCCAGGTAAACCCTTCCATCATCCGTAACCTGTACTACATCGTTTCCCGGCGTGGCCGGATCGAGGTCGATCACCAGCGGGCTGGAGTTAAGTGTGCCGGCGCCCAGATCGCACGGCCAGCCGGGGAGCGGATGAGAGAGGTGTTCGCCTTCCGGCACTGCGTTGAAACGGATGTCGATAGCGATCAGGCTGTCCACCACCGGCTGGCCCGGATCAACAGTCAGCGAGCGGAATCCGGAGATTTCGATATTGGAAGGCAGGCCGGTATAGCTCGAAGAGTTCGGATTTGTGTAGGGGCCGAAAACCAGGTTCAGATTTCCAAGTTCCAGTCCTTTTACACCCGGCACCCCTCCGCCGAAAACATCGAACGGGCTGCCGAACCCCGGATCGAAGGTGGCCGGAAAGGTGACAAGCAAGTGCTCCACACCATCGGCCTCCTCCAGATCGATCCCGAGGTGATGAGGGTCGGTGTTGACAAAATTCTCGGTCAGGTCCGGGTTCCAGTTGCGCCGGATCACTTCCTCGTCGATATGCCAGATCAGCACCCCGGAACCCAGACGGGCGCTGTCCTCGGACGACATATTTTCCGGCAGTCCCGGGCATAAAAAATTGGGTATTGACCAGTCGAATTCGGCAAATGAACCGTCATCGAGCTGGTAATCATCCAGCATTACATCCGGGAAAGAATTGCTGCCGTCTGTTTCATCGTAATCGAACTTGTTGTTGAAATTCTCATCCCGCAGCCGGTTTTCGATCAGGAAATACTCGGTAGAGGAGATCGGCACTTTGATCACCTTCTCTCCGGAGCCCCACAGCTCGGTCGCCTTGAGCATGATATTATCCCAGTCGCCGGTGACCACTCCCGGTTCCACCCAGCCCAGATAAACCTTGGACCAGGCTATCGGATGGCAGGGGATACGGCTTACCGAATTGTAGAATCCGGTGGACATCAGGGCGAAGAAGCCGATCGTGGGCCTGGTGCCGACAACTGTATCGTAGAGGTCCGGCAGTCCGAAATAGTGGCCTAATTCGTGAGCGATCGCGCCAAGCAGACCCTGAAGAGCACTTGCGGGCCAGTTGGGTTTGTTCCCGTCTGCATCCGGCGGAAGGTCGTAATCCTGTACTGCGGTTTCCGGAAAAATCTGGATAAAGGATACGAAAAACGGCGAGCCGTCCGGGTTGCGGTCGTTGGTCGCTACCCCCTGGTAGTCGGGATCGCCCCCGGCGAGTATCTCCCGCAACAGCACGCGGTTGATCGAGACCGGATGTACGTCGTCAGGGGATTTTTCGTCGAAATCCGTGTGCTGGCCGCAGCCTGCGTGGAAGACCGTGATCACATCGTACTTTGCGTAATCCATCTCCGTGTCTGCCGCCTGGATTGCCTCCACGGCCAGGTTCGAGGTGCGTAAAGAGTAATCATCATCCTTGCCGTATTCAGCCATCTCTTTGGACAGCGTGTATATCTGGGAAATGTCCTCCGGCCCGGGTACGCTGAAAAGCACCTTGCCCTGGCTCACTTCTTCATAGTACTGTGCGGCAAACAGGATGTTGCGCTGGACGTATTCCTTGGAGCGGGAATCTATGCTCGGGTCCTCGATAATCTCAAAGGTGTCTTTGGGAGTGCCGTCCTGGCCGGTGACTTGGAAATCTCTGAAAGTAAAGAAAGGAATATCCCCCCAGGTGCCGTTGCCCGTGGTTGCCGGGCTATCGTCCGGCTGGAACTGCACGCGCACCACGCCCACGCGAATCCTGCGCGGCCACTGGGCGGAGGCCAGCCCGACTCCTGCAGGGCTCCCGGAGATAAAAGACTTGTAAGCCGGAGCATCCGGATTGGGGGCCGAGGAGTGGGGGCGCTTTTTCAGCGCCACCTTGCTTGGGGTTGCTATTTCGGAAAAATCGAAACCAGACAGGCTGCCTGCGGCTACTGCCAGGGAAAAAAGAATTGCACTAAGCACTCGAAACAACATAATAGTTTTCATTTAAAGTAATATATCTGCCAGCCAGACCGCTCGAACCTTCCTGCCCGTGTTTGAAATTTTATACAGGCGCTGCTGGATATAGGTTCCTTGTTTAAGTTGGCTAAAATAACATAATTATTTTCAAGACTCAAATGTTTTCAATCCGGTTTATTTGTATGCCATGGAAACAGATTCCAATGTTAGTGAAATAAAGGAGTTGCGGTTTCAGTATGGCAAAACTATTGACTTTCTCACCGGTCAAGGTTAAGCTAAAATCCATGATTGCACGCAAAGGGTGCTTATTGTCATCCCTTCAGATTTTTCCTTTATTATTCAACTTACTGCCATCGGCTCTGACCGGATTGAATCAGAGTTTGTCAGTATTAAATCAGAATTTCGCCCGGGAAATCAACTGCAAGTTTTGTGCTGGAATCGAATGCAACCAAAGAGTTTTTCTGGTTAGTCGTCATTAGCCACCGGCTCATCCGGAGACAATGAAAATGTTTCAGGGACACGGCGTGCCGTGTCCTGCAGTGGTTTTTACCGAAACCATGGAATAACGCACCTTTGGTCCATTATTATCGGAGCGGAATTAGAGCGCAAGAGTGATATTCTATTCGTTTATTTTATTATTTTCCCTTCATTAACATGCATCGACCTCCACTTGGCGGTGCAGTGATTCTCAATCAATTATCAGGGGGGCATTATGGCGTCTAAGCAGAAGGAAATCACCCGCCGCAGATTTTTCAGGGACGGAGCATCAGTTGCCGGAGCGGGGCTTGGTGCATTGATCGTCACTTCCCCGTCAAGCCTTTTCAGTGCGGTGCCACCCTCGGACAGGATCACCGTGGGGTATATCGGTGTCGGCGCACGGGCTCAGCAGATTATGGACTCCATGCTTTTGATACCGGGTGTGGAAATCACCAAGCTCTGCGACGCCTATACCGGCCGGGTAAAACGGGCGATAGAGCGTTGCAAGGGTCGCCCGAAGGCGGTGAATGACTACAGGCAGATACTTGAGGACAAGAGTATCGATGCAGTGGTTATCGGCACACCCGACCACTGGCATAAGAAGATGGCTATCGACGCAGTGCAGGCCGGCAAGGATGTTTATAATGAAAAGCCTTTGACCTACGCCGTGGATGAAGGTCTTGAGATAATCGAGGCGGTCAAGGCCAACGACAGGGTTTTCCAGGTGGGCAGCCAGGGAATCTCAAGCAAAATCCAGCGTAAGGCGCGCGATGTTATCGCCTCCGGCAAACTGGGACAGATCACCATGATCCGCGCCTATTTCAACCGCAACACCGCAGGCGGCGCCTGGATCTATCCGATCCCGCCGAATGCCAACCGTCAGACAGTCAACTGGGATCAGTTCCTCGGTCCGGCGCCCAAGCACGCTTTCAGCCTGCCGCGCTTCTTCCGCTGGCGCTGCTATAAGGACTACTCGGGCGGTATCTCCACGGACCTCTTCGTTCATCTCTGCACCACGATCCATTTCCTGATGGACGTTCAGGCCCCGGCCCAGGTGATGGGCATGGGCGAACTCTACCGCTGGAAAACCAGCCGCGACGTGCCTGATACGATCAACGCTTCGCTCAAGTACAACGAAGGTTTCATGGTCAACATGTCAGGCACTTTCAACAACACCATAACAAGCGGCTCCGGGTTCCAGATCCTCGGCACTGAAGGCAGTCTGGAAGTTGGCGGCAAACTCACTTTCTATCCGGAAACCCCGATGGAGAACGACCGCTGGGTGGTGCGAAGCTGGGCCACAGAACTGGAAACTGCTTACTATGCCGATCCGAAGATGATCGCTTACGAACAGAAGGCCAGGGCCAGAGAAGCGGCTGCCAAGCCGGAAGTGATCATGCTGGCCGGTGAGGAGGATGCCACCAAGCCGCACCTGGAGCACTGGTTCGACTGCATTCGCAGCCGCACCACTCCTGAGGAAAATGCCGAGGTCGGGCACAGGGCCTGTGCCGTGGCGCACATGGTCAACATGTCGATAGAAAGCGGCGGCTCGATTTACTGGGATTTTGACCGCCAGAGTGTGAAACGCTGGTAAGCTAGTGGAATCGATGAATAATTAGCGGCATGGAACTGTCCAAGAAAAGTGAATGATAATTTTTGGTATTTAGAGAGTTTAATCGTAAAGAATTCACCGGAGCTTGCTCCGGGGTTACCGCTTTTTGCTTTCGTAGTTAGAAATTCCGGTGGCACATTGTGCCACCGGAATTTCTTTACTAACTGATGATCGAAGGTCGGTTTCGATGGCAGTCCCAGGCTTGAATTTCGCCGGTATCGAGGCTGAACTCAGATGATGGTTTTCTTGCTTATCGTGATTTGGAGGACGCTATTAGCCGATTATTCGATTAAGTATCAAAAGTTTTGAGTGATATACGAAATAGACGCAATATCGGCGCGAATTTTCTGGGCATAGGGATGTCAAAACGACAATGATATATACACACGTTTTAAATCGTGGTGGCAAAGGTGTTAAAAGTCCGGCAGACAGTTTATAGTCGATGATGTTTATTTGGGGTTTTATACAGTCTGTATAAACCTATATTAAACGTCGCGAACGAGCAGATGTATGCCTCGCAACAAAGACAAGACACGGCTGGAATGGTTCGCTTTTGGAGTTGATGCACTTCAGCGCGCGCGGCCCACTGCACCCCGGGTGTACGGATGTCCCCTCTGCATCAAAGGATTTTCTACGACAAAAGCGCTCACTCTGGAGGATGTCCCGCCTAAATCCGTTGGCGGGAGGCCGCTCGTTCTCACCTGCAAAACGTGCAACAACACTTGCGGCCATGTCCTCGACAGCCACATTCGTGCTGGACGCGATCTTCAGGAAATCGCTGAGGGTAAGCGAGATGTTGCGGTTCGTCTAAGCCAGTTCGGACACACGATAAGCGCCCGGGCGACTCTCGGTCCGGGCAACGTACTGATCACCGGGGTTCCAGAGAAAAGCGATCCGAAAGCTCATAAGGCGCTCTTTGAAAAGCTCGATGCTGCTGTAACGACCGGATCCCGGGGCTGGAACATGAAACTTGGATTTTCCATTCGGCACAACCAGCGTCGCGAAGCTGTCGGCTGGCTACGCGTCGCCTACCTGTATGCATTTGCCGCACTCGGGTACAACTTCGTCCTGCGGCCTCAATTGGATAGGATTCGGGAGCAGATTAGAAAACCTGACGAATCGATCGCGCGCGAAGTCATGAAGCATACGGATGCGACCTCTGATGTCGAGGGAATCAGCTTCGTCTACGAGCCCGCGGAACTCCGGAGTATTCTGGTTCGACTGGGTCGAAACTTGTTCTTTTTCCCGGAATTTAACCAGGCCGCTGACTTCTATGAGAGGCTCGAAAGAGCCAAAGGAGTCGGACAGCGTCTGACCATTTCAGGGATTCATCTGGATCTTCCACGACGCCCCGTTTTTGCATTCGATTATGATCCGTCGCTCATGATGTTTACGGTTCCACCGGCTGAACGCGAACGTAGGGGGCACGATGCCTAACCAGCGGTTGCACCTACCCGCCTTAGCGCTGTCGTTCTTCCTGCATTTTTGTCTGTTATTGACACTCTTTTCTTTTCTGTAGTTCTAAGCGTAAGTGTCAGCGGCAGGTGAACCGCAGACCGTTAATCAAAGCAAATTTTCAACCAACTGGAAAGGGAAGACTGTATGATTCGTTTTTCAGGCGCTGTTTTGCCGGGGCTGATTCTGACATTCCTGCTGTCTCTTTCACTCGAAGCCGAATACAAGCATGCATTCACCGGGGCCTCGAAATGCAGGGTCTGCCACATGAGCAAGAAAAAGGGCAGCCAGTACGGGGTATGGAAGGAATCGAAACACGCCAACGCCTATCTCACTCTGACTGCACCTGAAGCCAAAGCGGTGGCCGGGAAAGCCGGCCAGGGCGGCAAACCGCCCCAGGAAACCCCGGCCTGTCTCAAGTGCCATGTCACTGCCTGGGATGCCCCTGCAGAGTTGCTCGGCTCAAGGTACTCCAGGGAGGAGGGAGTAACCTGCGAAAGCTGTCACGGACCCGGTAAGGATTACTCTCCGATCAAAATCATGAGAGATCAGGCCCTGGCTGTTGAAAACGGCCTGATTATTCCCAAAAAGGAAGATTGTCTCAAGTGCCATAATAAGGAATCGCCGACCTACAAGCCATTCGATTTTGATACTTTCTGGGCTGAAATCGTGCACGACAACCCGCTGGCCGAGTAGGACGGCAATTGTATTTTTTCCAGGATTTTTACGAGCAAATGCAGAACGGCTCCTCCTCGAGGGGCCGTTTTTTTCCCCTGTTATCCCTGTCCGAGATAAATTCTTGAAATATCCTTTCATTTTGCGGTTTGGAAATTAATTTTGAAAAAACACCCAGTCCGTATTTTTTACATGAGAATAGTTATTTTTAAGGGGTGCACCTGATTGTGCACCTTTATCGGGCTTTGTGAAAGGAGAACGGGTCCTGCAGCATCCATCCAAACATAGACCGGTCAGTATAGTAATCCCCACCTGGAACGGCCATCGGTTGCTTAAACGTTTCCTCCCCACTGTGCTGCATGCTCTGGAAGCCTATCCTGGTGGTGGCGAGGTGGTGGTTGTCGATGATGGCAGCACCGACGGCACCACGAGCTACATTGGCGAATGCTTTCCGGCTGTGAGAGTAATCAGGCTGGAAGTTAACTCTGGTTTCGCCTCGGCTGCCAATCGCGGTGTATGGGAGGCGGCCAATGATATTGTGGTGCTGCTGAACAACGACGTGGAGGTGAGCGAGCCTTTTCTCGACCCACTGGTGCGCCCATTCCGGCAGCCCGGGGTTTTCGCTTCCTGTGCCCGCAGCCTGGACTGGGATAGAGAGACATTCCGCGACGGGGGCAAAGTGGGCCAGTGGAAACGGGGATTCTGGCGGGTATGGCGCAACTACGACCTGGCAGAGGAAGGCCGGATTCCCGATAAGCCTCTACTGAGTTTCTACTGCCCCGGCGGTTTTGCGGCTTTTGACCGGAACAAATGGCTGACTCTCGGCGGGCTGGATGAACTGTTCAAGCCGTTCAACTGGGAGGACACCGATCTCTGCTACCGCGCGCTGAAAAGGCGCTGGCGCCTGATCTACGTCCCACAAAGCGTGGTGTACCACAGGCCTAAAACCACAATCGAGGGCGGGGCTTTCAGCAAAAGCTACATCCGCTATGTCTCCCGCCGCAACCGTCTTTTTTTCCACTGGAAAAACCTCACTGACAGTAAGCTTTTAGCACAACATATCTTTTACCTGACACTCTCACTGCCGCTGAGCTTTCTGCGGCTGGACCTGGTCTCCGTGGCCGCTTTTTTCGGCGCGTTGCTCCATTTAGGTAAGATCCGTGAACGCAGGGCGGTTGAGAAAGCTGCAGCGAAAGTGACAGATCTTGATATTTATCAAACTTATCGGGATTTTTATTCAGGTACACATGGAATAGTCCTGAAATAAATCCAATCTTAGATTCTATTGCACGGTATTTTCCAGTCTTCTCTCGAATCCGGAATGAAACTTGTTTGTCCCGATTTCTGTATTTGATTCGAGGCGATTGGCGGAGATTACCGCCATAACCTCGATAATTTGCTGGAGACCACAAATATCAGGTCAATTCAGGTGCATGCCGGTCAGGGAGAATTTCCACTGCCTGAGACAGCCGGGGAAGATTGTCCATTCAATCGTGCCGGAAAAAAGCTCGCCTTTTTTGTGGATGTTAACGATATTGCGCTGGGTGATGAATACAGAGGCAGGTATCGGGAACATTATACAGAGTGGGTACTTCCGAGATTGCGGGTGGGTGATTTAACCGGCTGTATTTTTCAAAGCTGCGGTTGCCCGCCAGGAGCCAGTCTGGAAAATTTTAACGCAGCCTTGGACTGGACCCGGCAGCAAGTCTCGGGAAACCAGTAACATACCTGTCAATAATGTCGTACAGTTATTTGTTTGAAAATTTTACAACAATAGTGTATGATAATATATAAATTAAAAATTCAGGAAAATCTGGTAGATTATTAACTGGGAAAGTGTATCCAGTTCGTCCGTGATTGCTGACAGAATTTTATTCGAGTTTCGGAGAAGTTATTTTACGGTTTTCAACCCATGGCTGAAGAAACTTCAAATTCCACCTCCCAGGGTTCCGACGCTGAGGCCTCGACTGAAGAACAGGTAAACGGGAAAGCTATAAAGAAAACCTACCTGGAGATCAGGGAGGAAGCCCGCCGGGCAATCCTCTCCGGCCACGACCGTGAAAAATACGAATCCCTGGAGCCGGATGAACAGGAATTTGTCAACACGGCGTGCCTGTACGAGTTTAATTCTCAGAAAGTAAGACAGACAAAGCGCAAGATTAAACTGCGCGAGATTATGCTCTGTCGTGACGTGGCCGCAGCCTACTGTTCGGGCAAAGACCTGACCGGACAGTACAGCGAGGGCAAGCGAATCCTGAAAAACACCGAGGCCGGCAGTAAGACAGTCAGGTTCGTACTGGCGCGTAAGATCTGCTCCATGCTGGAAAGAATTTATAATCTCTACAGTTCCCATCCACGTTCTTATGTCAGCGCCGACCTTCACCGGGCAGAAACCGAACTGCTGAATTACACCAGTCGGCTCGGTAAAATTATCCGTGATCCACTCAACCAGGCCCGGCGGATCTATCTCCAACTCCAGGAACGCACCGGCTGGGATATACCATCTTCGGCTTTCGGCAACGCCGAGGGCTGCGACGTGCCGCAGCTCTTTTTCAACCGTTACTCCGATCCAAACCAGCTCCTGCTCAAAGACCCGCTCAAACCGTTTCGCAGCGACAACCTGGAACCACCGCTGAAACTCGATTACCGGATTAAAAACGCAGTTTTAATCGTGGCCGGCGAGAACCGGTTCTACCTTGACAAAAAAAAGTTCGCCACAGTGAGAGACTCGGCCACCGCCAGGGCAATCATGCTCAAGGGACTCGAAGAGGCCCGGGAGAAAATAGGCGAAGTTTACAGAACGGACACTTACGAGCTGGTTGATAGGTTGTCGGCAGAGGACGAGATCAATGTGCCGTCCATCAAGGAGTCGGCTTTCCAATTTTTCTATGGTTATACGCTCACAAATCTGCCAAACACTGCGGCTCGGGTGGATGCCGCGGAACTGTTTATCCAGAAACTGATGGAACAGGAGAACGAGATCGGCTGCCGCGGATTCACCAAGTGCGTTTTCCCGCCCGGATCAATAAGGGACGATACCAATCCGGATTACTGGTCCCCGGAATACACTGAAGCCTACAAGCTGCGCTGTGTATTCAATGAAATCGGAACCGGCGAGGCACGGCTTTCCATGTTCGCCATGAGAATGACCGAACTTCTGACAGAGTATCTGGATGGGCAGCTCAAGGCGATCAAGGAGCGCCTGGAAGCTCCGTTCGAACACAAGATAGCCGCCTCCGAGAAACGCCTTCAGGAATTCCTTGAGACACATGGTAAAGACACCGAACAGAGCGATGAAATCAGCGAGAAACTTGACCGGCTTGTGCAAAAGCGCCGAGAGCTGATCGATGAATCCCTCTCAATGATCCAAAACACATTCAAGAAGTCCCTGAAAGCAGACTCAGACCAGGGGGAAACGGAATTAATCCAGCGGATCATACCGAGGCTCACAGAGGAGGCGGCAAAGAGGGATGAGATAGTCGGCAAGCTCAAGGAGCGCTACCAGGCCCTGGCAAACAAAAACAACAGCCTGGCCGACCAGGTGAAAAAGATTGACGGCCTGCATGAGCAAGCCAAGCAGAATCCAGCAGACCCGGCGCTCAAAGAGGCCGAACGTGAACTTTTCACTTTAAATTCAAACATGTCCCCGGATGGGAAAACTCCCAATACGCTTCCCGAATTACGAAATCTGATAGTCGCTCAAGCAAATAAGGTTCGGGCCGGGCTGGACAAGATCAAAGAGCGGCATGCAGCAGCACTCAGAGTTGCGAAGTCGCTGAAAGAGATGATCTCCAAAATCCAGGAAGCCGAGAATCTGGCTGAGAAGATCGCTCCTCTCCAGCAGCAGCAGGAGGCAATCCAGACCCTGCTCAGGCAAAAACAGTCTCTGGTTGCTGAAATTGACCAGAGCAGATCAGAGCAGGATGAGTGTATCAGCCGGATCGAAGATGCAATCGAGGCAAACCAGGAAAGCTGAAACTGGGACTGTCTGAGCAAGTGAGAAGATCCTGCGATAATTGCGTGAGATATTTGAAGAATCAATGGATTCTTTGGACGAGATAAAACAGAAAATCCTCCATGTCTGCCGCCGCCTTTATGAATGGTGGATGCAACAGGCGGCAATGTCTCCGTTCGCTTTGGCCCTGACAGAGTAATCGCCACTCCTATTTTCTTTACATCCCGGCTCTGGTTGCACTCAGGTTAACTTGCGTGTTGGAACGTTTTAAGGAGCTAAAAGATGTCGATCGAGGGATATATCGATTACCAGCGCAGAGAGTACTGTAAGGACATCAAATGTCCGATCCAGGTTCTGCTGGACAGGCAGGAGCCCGGCTCGGCAGGTTATGAGCAGATCAGGAATATCTGCAATATCAGCTGCATTCATACGACATACGAGTTTCATCACTGGCTGATCGAAAAGGGCTATCTGGTTGTCAGGCCCGCAAATTAGGATTTCAACCTGGCAGCCGAACCTCATTGATTTAGTAAGGAACTGGACAGAACTTAAGGTTATAAAAGCTCTCTTTTTATTAGCTTTAATCGAAAATAATTCCACGAAGCTTTGCTTAGGGGTAATCCCCGGGGGATCGGTATGTAATCCCCCTTAACAAAGGGGAGTCATTATTTATTCCCCCTTAAAAAAGGGAATCAATATATAGTCCCCCTTAATGAAGGGAGAGACAGGGGGTTGTCTCGATCAAATTCATCATTGTGATACTCCGCGGCTTGCCGTGGTGTAGTTCATTTCGTCTGGAAAAAAGCACATCAATTCGTTTTGTGTATTTATGGATTGACCAGGTCCATTCTGACTACTGACTCCTGACTCCTGACTTCTGTATTCAAAGGAGTTTCCAGTGAAACACGTCGATTATAAATCCGTCGAACTGGAACATTTCCCTGATCCGCAAAGCAAGGGGGCCGGTATCCGCTGGCTGATCAGCGAAGCCGACGGGGCGCCGAATTTCGCCATGCGCATGATCGAAATTGAACCCTGCGGATACTCCCCGCTGCACAGCCATAAGGGAGAGCACGAGGTCTTTGTCTGGAGCGGACAAGGTAAACTGAAAATCGAGGGTGAAACTCTGCCCCTTGCACCAGGCACCGCGGTTTTCATCCCAGAGGAAGTGGAGCATCAGTTTATCAATGCCTCGGATACTGAAAGACTGGAATTCATCTGTGTCATACCGCTTAAAAAATAATGACCTATTTCCTTAAATACGTGGCCTCGCGGCTTTTTTTAGGCTCTTTCGCAGCCATTTTCGCAGTCTACGGAATCCTGATCTTCGTCCACGAGGTTTTGTACGCAGGCCGGGGCATCGAGGATTACCGGTTCATTGTCGGGGTCTATATCGCTGTGCTGGTGGCCGTTTCGGCTCTGATGAGTCTCTGGGGCCACTGGCGGTTTAACCGGATCCTCGCCTCGGAACTGGAGCGCCTGCGCCGCGAGTACCACCCGAAACTGCTTGTCAGGGCCTACCGCAGGCTGATGCGCTATCTGGAGGGCTGCTGGTTTTTCAACAACAGCCGGGTTAAGCTCTCCAGGCAGGTGGCCACGCGTTTCGGCGAGATTCTGCTGGGAATGCGTATCGAGGATGAAGAGGCCCTGGCGATTTACGAGGACATCCTTTTACGCGAACCGGAAAAAGAAAAGTTTTACGATTTCCTTATCCGCTCCTACAGTCGAAAGGGGAGGCTTTCCGAGCGGAGCTTCATTTTTCTGCGCAGACGCTACCACGAGCGGCCGGACGACCGGCTGGTAGGGATCCTGGCCAGGGAATACACCTTGCGCAGGAAACTGAACTACGAAAGCGAACGGGTGCTTCTCAGATGTCTCAAGCTTTATCCCAGGCACCGAACGAAAGTGCTCCGATTCGTGGTGCCCCGCCTTCTTACATACAATCGTACTGATGACAACGCCGCGCTCTTTTACATGGCCGCAGCTGAGGAGGGCCAGGGAGTGCAAATAGCGCCGATCCTTCGCCGGCTGGAGGAGCGCTACCAGGAAAAGGGAAGAGACGATGTGCTGGCTTACCGGCTGGCACAGGTGCTTCACGACTACAAGATCCCGGAAAAGGATGAGTCCGCTGAGAAAGCCTCGTTCACCGCGGAGGAGGGTTCGGCCGGTTGGGAATTTCCCGAGGAGGAGAGCCTCTTTCGCCTGGAGGGACTCGATTACGGCGAGGAGAGCCTGGAGCGCCAGGCAGAAGAGGAGGCCGCTGATCACCTGGAGATGAGCCTGGACAGCCGGCTGCATGCGCTCATGCAGCGGCTGTTCGCCGCCAGTGGATCCACAGTCGGACGGCTCGGGAAATGGGCGATCACTCTTGTGATCGTTATTCTGCTTGCTTCAGCAGGCTGGTACGCCTGGCCGCTGGTGGAGCGCGTGAAAGTGGCAGTGGGAGGCAGACAGGAACCCGGCAAGCCGATACAAGAAAAGAGAGCGTCCACAGAGGCCGGTTTCACAATCCAGGTGGGGGCTTTCAGCGACAGCACCAGGGCAGCGGATTTTGTCGGTCGCCTGAAAGGCCAGGGTGTGGAAAGCTATCTGATTCCGCCAAAAGAAAGCGCCAGGAGGATTTTCAGGGTGAGAGTCGGCGCGTTCGCCTCGGATTCCGCAGCCACCCGCGAAGCGCGTTCCTTAGAAAGCGAGCGCCTGATCGAAGAGTGGAGAGTGGTGCCGTACAGCGAATCCCGTTAAAGGGAAAATTTTAGAGCTAAATAACCTAAAGTCTTCGTATTTTTTATTATCTTACCTCAATTGTTACTACCCACTTCACCAAAGATTCTGTAGAAAAGGATTTACCTACAACCACCGGTACCCCTGCACATCCAGGTTGGTCAGGCCCGCCTCCTTTGCCCAGGCAACGGTCTGCCTGTACTCCTCGCGCGTTATCCTGCGGTTGATCTGCGGATAGTCGCTTGCCT
>Ga0114922_10003228_pt1 | contig 15248 bp, 8 predicted proteins | sample AartaG_FD_100975 | JGI IMG/M metagenome (GOLD analysis project Ga0114922, IMG submission 100975) | Deep subsurface microbial communities from Aarhus Bay to uncover new lineages of life (NeLLi) - Aarhus_00045 metaG | ecosystem: Environmental > Aquatic > Marine > Oceanic > Sediment | place: Aarhus...
AACCGCTGTACCCAAATCTTGTGTTGTCAACAAAACTTGAGTATGTTTTTTCATTATCTGTTTGACCTGTATATAAATAAGTTATCCCAGTTGTGATTGAATAATCATATGTATCCCCGCTGAATGGATTGAAAAAGTCGTATCCGTTAACAATTTGATGGAAAGCCCATTCATAATATGGATGGAATCCAATGCTTTCTGGTGTGTCATGATAAACATTTCCCGTGCCGCCATTATAAAACTCCGCACCATCAATTGGGACGGTCGCCCCGTCAATAATATCAATTCCGTCGGAAATTTCTTTTTTATATCTGTGATATATTGACCCCCATTTTAACATCATGTGATATGGAACATAATGTGATGCCCCAATTTCTCGGAAAAGAGTCGACATTAATGTTGATGGATATATGTTACCCAGTTTATCCGTGTAATCTAATGTTTCATCCAAATCCTTAAATGGTAACGAATTCAATAAAAGATATGCAGATCCAACATATTTTTCACGAGCCTGTGATTTAGTAAAATCAGAGTAAAGTAATTGGTGAAAATATGGGGTGTTTAACATTTGTTTTCCCGTCCCGTCAATATCAACAGTATAATCAAATACGTTCTCAGTAAACCCATCTTTAACCCACATCGACGGTTCAACGGGAGAGATAATAAAATCATTCGGTGTGTTTAGTGTCAATAAACCATTAACCCTTAAATCCTCCTCATTAACATTAAATTGATGTCCGATATAATCCTCATATGTTGATGAATTAAACGGATAAATGTCAGTTCGGTAATTTTCCGCCTTATAATCTAACAAGAAATCAGTAAGGTGTTTATAACTGTCATCATCACTAGTCGTGTTTTCGGTGGTTTTAATATATTTTGTTACAGTATAATCCTGTTCAATCCCTTCTTTAATATACCATATCGTTGGTAGTTGGTCGAGATAATATGGGAACCTATCATATGTGGACATCGCCTGCATAAAAGTGAGTAAACTAGCTGGGGTCGTGATATTTTGTTTTAACATATCTACAATATCCACATCCTCCAAAAGTTGAGCCTTTAAGTTCTCAAATTCAGCGTTCGCTAGTTCAATCATCACCTCACCACTAAATGGACTCATTGAGGTAGTGTACTTCGCCCTTTCGTATATTTCATACAGTACTGAACTAAATGATTTGTCCGCGTATGGAATAATGTTCGTTACATTAGTTAATACACTTAAATCTGTTTTATCAGTACCACCTTGAGTGTCAAAGATATACTCAATTGAAGAATCCTCACCCTCTTTTCCGGTTAATGGGTCAATTTTTTTCGTTGAAATTTCATAGAAATTCTCGATGAATTCGACCTCTGGCCATAAGATGTCGTTATTACTTTGTAACTTCCCTACCATCTCACGAGAACCAGGATACATTAAGACCAATTCTCTACCGCCCGCTGATTGTACTTTTATTTCGGGCCAAGGATATATGCAGTTAGCTTGGACATCACTATCTGTTAAAACTGATGACAATATTTTCTTTCTAGTTTGTGAGTTTTCGAACGCCTGGTCATGAACACTCTTCATCAATCGAACATAAGTGTCGGCATTTGCCAAAACAACGCCAATAATATTTCGAATAGTTGGTTCGAACCCTATACCAAGATCTTTTTGTTTCACAATCTCGTTCATATGGGTTTCGATATCAGATTCTAATTTGTTTCGTTGTTCAATGAAATTTCTAAAAACAATATATATTGCATCCATAATCCCATCGATATCAACACCCACCGTGGCCTCTTGAACATAGTAGTCTGTTATATCCTTGAGCATTGTGAATGAAATGGGTGCGATTGTAAGGTTATCGTTGAGGAGTAGCTTCTTATTCCTCTCTTTTCCAAATGTGGGGTTATTTTCTAATTGTTCAATTGCCTCCTTGATCAAATAATCAAGAGTACCTTCGGTTGTTGGTCCCACCACATATTTTAACGACGTTCTATCCTCGGATAATTTAAACCAACGAATTTCTTCGCCCGTATCACCCCTTTTTGTCCCATTCACAAAATATTCCGGGGAAAGCCTTTGGGACTTCCACGCAAGAACACCACCTTCAAATGTTTCCAAAAGGTTTTCAAAATCCTTTACGCCCGATAAAATCTTAGGATCGACAACCGACTCAAAAATCTCATTCTCTAAGGTTCGATTTATCGTGGTTGCCATTATAATTAACTCCCTCAAAGTCTTCACGGGGAAATCTGATGGAAGTAATCCCTTATTAATATATTCTTGATACACGGATCTTAATACTTGATACCCCTTGGTTGATTTACTTACAATGATATCGGTGTTACCCGTCTCTTCGTTATATCTTCCTTCCGACGAAGATTCTGATGCGTAAAAATACGGGGCATTTAAAACAGATTCTAAGGATATGTCTGCCATATATGCATATGTCGACCCAACAAATGTTGTGTCAACCTCCATATTACCATTGTCGGGGTTGAATCTTGAATTAAATTTGACCATATGAAGTCTATATTTAATCGCCTTTCCAAAGAAACCTTTAACGGTCAAATAAAATATAGGCCACGGTAAATGGAAAAACGCCGCATATGGTGAATTTTCTGGTGATTCAAACAACGTTTTCCCACGAACATCAATAAATTTGATTTCCACACTTGGAATAAAGTTGGCGCCAGCCACTTTAATTGAAATACTGTCTATACCAAAACCTTGTGCGGTGTTATCGTTTTGATCCCCTCCTTTATTAAAGACTTGATTTTTTCCCATATCATTTTCCGCATTACGTACACCCGTACTTGAAAAATTATATGTTCCTTCGGGAATATTATGATATGCGTCCGTCCATTTGGTGTCATAATCCCGTCCGTTTTGGTTTTTTAAGAAATTAAGAGTTCCGCCCGCAATTGAAGATAGTGAGCTCTGGTCACCAGCGGCTATTAATGTTGTACGAGGAATAAGGTCGGCCTCAAGATTAACATACATAACAAGATTTTCTGGTTCAACACCTCTTGATTGTGCCACACCATTATCCAATACGCTATTAGGGTCGATATAAATGAGATTATTCTGATCAACCTTAACTAGTATGTCATTCGTTTTGTTTACGTTATTATTCCCCATAATATAATTTGTACAAATCTACAGCTTTTTTGTAATCTTGTAAAGACGGAATAAGTGGGAAGGGTATTCTCATCATGAAATTATCGGGAACCAAATATTCGATACTTCCTGCCAATGGATTAGCTTGTAATATTAACCACCCAAACAATGGTGAATCGTAATATTCCTGTGAAAACTTGTCCAACCTATCCCTATTACGTCTATACTGAATGTACTTATCAGTTGTTTTGATAGGTATAGTAAGACCCGGAACGATCTTAAACGTTCCCTCTTCTTCAAAGTACTGATATCTGTCAAAATATTGATTAGCCATTTCTATAATAGTTTAACTCACTGGTGGTTACAACACCGCTCGTAGTGTTTACGCTTATTAATTTATCAATTTCAGCTTGATCTGTTAATTCAAACTCGAAAATTATTCCGAATGAAATTGGATTATCGTCTTTTGATTCAGGAATATGTTTTGTGAACGTAAATTTTTTCTCTTTAGGATCATCCAACATAAACTTATTTAATCTTTTTTCAATATCACCCTTAATTGTATCGGTGAAGACAATATTGTCCTGTTCATATAAGTTTAAAATGTTCTGAACGTTGTTCTTTAAAAGTACAGATAGAAAATATGATAAATCGTTGGTTGACATTGTGGTGTTCGTACTAAAAACATAACTTTCATCTAGATCCTCAAAGAATTCCTCATGGTATTCAGTAATAAATGGTACGACATCCTCATATGGTGAATAAAGTTCGTCGGCGGTGTAACCCGATAAATCGGTATATACATATTCCTTCTTATTTTCATCAACAATTTTAGAATCGTGACCCATTTCGATAACGAAATTCAATCTATCCAAATCGACGATAAGTTTATCTCTATTTGTTTTAATATCTTTAACTTGTTGTTTTTGAACCATCTCATCGATCATATAACCAACGGTTGTTTTAACGTATGGTTTTAAATATTGTTCCGATTTTCTCAATACTGCGGGTGTCAAATCCTTATCGAATCCAAATATTACACTTATATTTTCATTATCAATTTTATCTAACATTTGTGATTTAAAAGTTGATGTAAGTACCGATAAATCATCACCTTTTGGATATTCTCCTAATAATTCAATTATTGCCGTTCCTGTGTTCGTTTGAACAGTATAGTCTTTTATGGTTCTATATGTTGGAGATATTAACATACTTAATAATTTCGTGTCATATATTTCTAATAATTGATTGTAACTATCTCCAAACTGAGTAAAATATTTTTCAACATTATCGAAAAGTTGTGTCACCAATGGTTTATAATTTAAGTCGGTTGGTATAATATCATAATTACCAGTGTCACCAATCCACTCCCCAACCGTTGTCTGTTTTTCTGTTGAGGGTAGATCCTGCGACGTTTCGTTAGCCCTCTGTGTGTGGTCTTCAACTAAAGTGTCCAAAAATTCTTTTGTGAATTTCTCCACAGATTGGCCATCGATTTCTGTTTCGGTTGAGATGGATCTTGGATCGTATATCTCGGAATTGGCGTAGAAATTAGATGAAAGAGCGTTTTGTAGTCTTTCTACTGGTTTCGCTAATCCATGTCCACCAATGAAACTAAGTTGTAATGTTACATTGGCAATCATTGGTTGGACGCCGATTCCTTCTGGATTTAAGTCCCATAAGTCTTCTTCGAATTCAAGGTTTACGTCCCTTATTGCAACTTTTGAATGGTAAAAATCACCAATTCTCATAACACAAATTGGTGGTGGGCCAAAAGTCGTGTTCCTTGCGTTCGTATCACTAACGTCTGATATCCCTTTAATCGGTAATGTTTCACCAGGGCGAATACATTGTTGTAAGAAAGTTAACCGTGTATTAAGTCCTTCAGGTGTCATCGAATGGAACGATGGGTGGAAATATCTTAATTTTTCTTTTAACGATGAAAATTGAACGGGAGAGTCTTCTTCCAGTACCTTAAAATAATAACACTCCGACAATGTCTTCATAATTATTCTCTTCATTTCATCAAGAGGTGGTGATGGTAACGTGGTCGTTGGCCCCGGAATTTTCACCAATGTAGTTATCGGTTCTAAAGGCTTTGGTGGGGGAGCATCTTTTTCCTTCTTCTCATACGTAATAGACACGCTCGTTTCTCTACATAAAAACGTAACGGGCGCCGTGTGTTTTAGTGCTGTGTCAACAATAGTATAATTGTCGGTACAATCTACGGACTTAATTCCACTCCCAGGCGTTCCCACAGGTTGTTCACCAACATTTGCAACATATTCAATAACAAAATTCCCCGCGCTTTCATACCCCAATTCAGTAATTGGAATTGGTGGAATATCTTTCAATGTATTTTCCACGGCGCCAGCTGGGGGTTCTTTCCAGTTTAGTTCTAATTTTGCCATTACACTATCCGCATTGGCTTGGGTGTCCGCAAGTTGATTAACAATATATTTAATTACACTAAAACTTCTTCGGTATGCAAGGTACAAATTATAATTGTCGTCCGCGACAGATGATGTGCGTGACCCCGCAATTACCCTTATGTCTTGAACGGTACTTCCTGAAAGGTCTATTTTTAGTGTTTCTAATTTAGATTCAAAATCGTTATACCTTTCTGTTAACTCACCAAAATATGTGTTAATTTCAGACACGGCAGTTGCTTTCATATCCGTAAATTGCTGAGTTGTTGGACGCGTCTCTTGATTAGGGTTTGCTGTTAACGCTTTATAATCTGTTTTTTGACCCGAAGTCCATCCATTGGGGCCGTTCGCGTCCACACTATCTAACCCTGTATTTAACAAGGTAAGGTAATCGTTCTGATATGACTCATAATCAGTATACAAACTACCATAATCCTTATCGGTTTTTATCTCCCTACTATTTGGGTTTGGGTAATCGTTTCGGAAATAAAGTGCGGTGTTAATTTTAATAGTTTTAGGATCATTCTTTGGTGTTGGGTCGTTTGGTTGTGGGCGTATTACCGTCTCATATTGTTTAACTGTGTTCGAGTCTTTTCCCTCATTTAGATATGCTTGGATTTTTTCAACATCAGTTTGGGTTAATGTAGTGTATTTTCGAATTAGTCCATAAAAATCAATATCCTCACATCCAGCGAAGAATGCATTAATATAATTATCGGACTCCTCATCTGACATATTTTTAAACAGATCCTTTACCATTAAATTCAATATACTTGGGTGATCAACAAGCACTTTAAATTGAACTGTTCCATGTCTTGAAGTGTTTTGATAGGTATATACTGGTTCAGGACGACCTAAAAAGACGTTTTCTTCCCAATTAGCGGCATTTTGTTCGGTCACTTTTAATCCATATGGTGGGAACCACATAACTCTACCACCATTACCTCCCCTTTCACAATATGGTAAATCATTATAAGTGAAGCCAGGGGTGTTTGACGATTTCCAAGCTAAATTTTCGATGGAAAACATGTATTTTTTAGCATAAAACCCATCACCCTTACCTTTTGATATGTTTGTAGAACTGCTATCAAACCCACCGTTACCATTTGAATTAGGATAGATGTTTAAATTCCACGCATTTGAGAAAACACTACTATTAAATTTCCTCGACAATCCAGACTTTTTCATTGTGTCTGAATTATTCATATAAGACCTATCTTTTGTCCACACTCTACAATATTCCACCCCACTTTCAGTCCCCGTGTATTTGTTAATATATTTTACATTAGAACCTCTTGACATTATTTGTTCATCTTCCCTAAATATCCTACTCGTTTGGTCGATAACATTTGCTACGTGTGAACGTGCGGCCCCACCTTCTGTGGGCATCGTTTCAAGTATCTCCTGAGTTAATCCTAATATGGAATCTTCTCTAAATGGATACTTTGTTGATAGGGTTTCAGTAAATTGTGATGATTCCGATTGATACTCAACATTATTCGCCCCTAATTTATTCTGTGATTTTGTACTAATCCACGTTAATTTTCCACCAATTCCACCACCTTCACTAATACCTTTAGTTCGTAAAAATACGGTTGCCTGTACTTCATCAAATAATACACTTAAATAATAACTACTTTTTACCTGACGATCATAGAAATCCGACATGGCATATTTAACATCGTTTCCACGATCATCCCCGATATATGACGGTAGTTTTGGTGCATCTAACCCTAAGAGTTTATTAACACCCATACCCACCCGGTCAATAAAATTGAAAACTTTTGATGTATTCTGTGATCTTGCTGTCCTGGTATAATCAGGGCCGTATTTTGAATACGAAAGATTATCGTATAACGTGTTCTTTTGTGCTTGCCCCGAATACTCGATGAATAAATCGGACGGTTTTCGTGTGGTTGTGGGTCTTCTTTGAATTCCGACCAAAGATCCGAGAGCTCCCGTTATATCCTGACCTAACCTTCCCGCCTCGGTTTTCGCTTCTGGACGATTCTGAATTGGATTTTTTGGATTTGAAAGGTAGTCACCTGGAATTTCAGACCACGGAAATTCAACACCCGTGACCGTTTGTAGAAAATCTATACCCTTACCAGGTAATGTTTTGGCAACTGTAATTCTTGTGTTTGGTTCAATTAACGTTTCTCTACCTGTAAGTAAATTAATGGCAGTTGAGGTGTTTCCCTGTAATGCATCAAGTACTCGTACCCTACCAGAAGTTGTTCTGTATAAGTTTGATTGCATTCTACCAAAGAACGGACCTTGTTCATTATTTTGGATATTCCAAGCCGCAAATTTCATCATTTCCGACTCGTTGGAATAATCCTGACCCGTCATAATACTAATAAAACTATGATACTGCCCAGTCTCAAAATATGGATATAAAGAAAGGTTTGCTCTACGAGGAATCGTCGCAAGATTCTCATTTACAAAATATTCTATCGGTTTGAACAGATTTGATGTTTGAGCTTGAACCAATTCTTGTGGTCTGATAGTTTCAACGTCACCTGGATCTACATTTGACATATCGCTAGTACTCTGAACAGAATAACTATCTGCGGTAAAATTTTGTGGTCCGTTTGGGACTGTTAAAGTTCTACCCAGTATATAATTCCTGAAGGTTTTTGTACTATCAAAATCTAAGTGACTTGGCATTATATTCTTTTAATATAAATACAACTTAGATGATTTCTGATTATCTCTGACGGTATTTTTCCACATACTCATTCTTCCAATTAGAGATAAAAACGTCGTCTCCCATCATTTTTCGTGTTAGATCGTCCATTATTGGGGCGCCTGATTTGAATGTGTGGGTAAAATTGTGGTTTTGGGTTGTTTCTTTCTTCTCCTCTGTGGTGGTTGAGGTTTTTGTTGTTGCTTCAGGAATGTTTCCAGTAACAGAGGCGGTATTTATTGTTCCAGGTGTTTTTTCTATTAACTGACCTCCGAAGTCACTTTCCTTAAACCCACTTACAATCCCTCTTATATTTTCGTCGATGACGGTTGCAACATTATCGGTGTATTTCTTAGACTGTTCAGAGGTGGCCAATCCCGCATTGGGGCTGATATATTCTTCGATGGCCTGCCCAAGTTCTCTTCCAACACCAACTCTCGCCTTTGCTGTTATATACGATAAATCATGTTCGATATTCTGAATTGCCGTATATTGCCGCCTCGTAATATCTTCAGTTGTCATCACTTTAAATTGTTCTCTATTTTCCAACAAAGCTTTTGTTTGTTCAGCTGACATATTCGCTAATGCGACCGTACTTCCGCCTAATTGTTTTTGTAAATCTGCGGGAACTTCGATAACCATTCTTCCCTCTCTCATTTGGGCTAGGTTTGTTAAGAATTCCCTATCTTCGGGCTTCATCTGTATTCCTCTAGCCATTAAATCTGAGGCGGCTTGGGTTCTTTCCATCGACGCAACCGCCGTCTTAGTTAAATCTCCCATGGACATACCAAGTTCATCTGCCATTGCTTTCGCCCGTCTAAGATTCGCCCCCGTAACCTCAAATCTTCCTTGTTCGTTGTTATATGTTACTAATGATTTTGAAGCTCCGATTATTGCATCCTGTAATCCTTCTATATCGTTAGTAGCCATATACATCAGTTTGATAGGATCGTTAAGGTCTCCCATTGCTCCACCAATTACTTGCATATTTGATACGAACTCTAACGCCCCTTCAGGTGACCACACCTTTTCAGCCATCGTAGTGATATCGGTCATATTCATCCTAAATTCAACTGATTTCTGAACCATTCTTGTTAACCCCTCAACACCATTTTTAAATCCAAACTGATTTAGGAGTCTAAGATTTTCATCAATTCCTTCTGTAATAGTTCTTGCGTTTAATCCCAATTCTAATGAATTATGACCAGCCGCTTCAATTTCTCTTGCCATATCCATTACACCCAGACCAATCTCCTCAAAACCCCTTCCCATTTGAGCCAAATCTTCCATTGACTCGGTGAATTGACTAACGAGTGCCATTTCTTCAATTGTATCCCTACCAAGTAGCTTGAGTTTACCCGAATCTGCAAGAACGGTGCTAACAGATTTTTTCATTTCCTCAAAACTGATACCTAATCTAATAACAGCGGGGGATGCTTCCATAATCTCCTGTCTAAATTCTCTAGAAAGTTCACCCGTCATCCCTGCCTTGGTGTTCATTTCTGTTAGAAGATCTGTTGATTGTTGTAGACCTACAACTAATTGGTCGGTAATAATTTTACCTATGGATGGTAAAACCCCTCTAAATTTACCTTGTTCATCAAAAAAGGAATCAATTCCCTTTTCAGCCGTAAGAAACTCTCCACGGGCGCCTGGGGCCTGTTGTTCTTGGGTTTCTAAGAGTTTTTCTACCCATCCAATGAATTTACCTTCATTTGCACCAGCACCTGGGGTTGACCCACCGTATCCCTTGGGACCACCAGACCCCCCATACATTGATCCTTCAAGATCTGTTCGCGCTATTCTATTTATAGCAGCACCCGCATCAAGTTCGGTCGAACCTTGATTCAACTTCATAAAAAGTTTCTCGTATTCGCGAGTCTTCCCGTCACGGGCTAGATGTACTAATCTTTCAAAATCTGCTGAGAATATCCCCATATCATATAAATAGATTATTAACTATTTTCCATCTCGGTAATATGGTTAATAAAAAATCTTCTCACATATATGGGCATAGTTAATAAATCGGAATATGTATAACCACGGTTAATCAACCAAGCGAACTCTTTTAATTGAGTGGTCTTATAGTCCGTAGAAAGGGCGAAAAAATTCCGCCCCAAATCCAATTTGAACTTGGATTGTTTCCTTGCTGGGGGTTTGTACTGTTTCTGTTAAATTTAACCCCGGTTTATTCTTCAGATAAAACTTTTTGAATTCCTGAGAATCTGACAGGGGCATTTTATTTTCAATGAAACCATGAATCTCCATGGGCTGTCGATTTCCATTGACTGATTTGATCATGAACTCAAGCCTTTTCGATGCGAGAGGTGGTGGGCTGTCTTCTTTCCAATTATTACCGATATCTTGGAGATCAATTTCTTGTTTTTGTGTTAAATATTTAAACGTAATTGGAACTTTGGCTTTTTCCAAAAAATACTCGTATTCTCCGTTTGAATCCTCTTTTAATGTGAAGTCTTTAACCTTTAATGTTGAAAGATCAATCTCAACGGGGAAATCTTCATTAGTTTTTGGATCTTTTACCGTCATCGTATATACGGTACCCCATGCGGTGTTTCTCAAAAATATTAGGATTGCTTGTTTGTCTTCTTCAACAATATCCTCAACCAATAAATCTCGATCTATGATTTTTCTCTTTAAAAGTTCTTTAATTACATCACCCGATATAATCAGGTTGGCAGAAGAGAGTATATTCTCGTCCGCAGCGGTCAAATAAGCCACTTTAACGGACTTTTTCTTGTTATCATAATGAATCCCTCCACTTGGTAGTTGAACGACATCATATGAGATCGTAGGGTCGATTCTTTGTTCTTCCATGTTCGTGTCTTTACTTAATAATTATTTGAAACCAAATTTTCGACACTAAACACGATTTACTGTCAATGATTTGGTTTCTGGGCATAAAAAATTCCCACATACATAATATATGGGAATTTCTTCACATTATCAATAGATAGTGAATATATTTTAATAAACCTGTATACAACGATCCATTCTAAGAGAAGCGTCAATTGTCGCTAAATCATCTCTTGAATAATCCAAATCACCAAAGTTAAGGTCGGTTAAGAACGTACCTTGGAGAATCCATTTTTCAACAACAACACCTGTTGGGTCTAACATTTCCAACTCAACATCTTTTTTGTACCCTGCAGCGTATCCCATTCTACCAGTCACAGACTCCGCGTGTAAACGGAACCATTCCATGAGTGCCTGAGATGCAGATGGACCAATTGGGTCTTTAAATGTTACTTTTAATTCGTTCCAAACAAATCTACCAGCGACATAGGTTGAGGTATTAAGGAATGGAATTTCTGTTGGGGTAATTTTTGCATTAGGTCTTGCGGCTGATGTCACATACCATTCATTTATCCCCAGACTCGAAGGGAATCTGATGATAAATCGGTTTTTTCGTTTCGGTTCGTAAGGAACCGGCATCTTCATTAATAGATCTGCCATTTTATTTTCTTTATTTCAGTTATTGTTTATTACTATAAATATATTAAATGTTGAAAATATCACGATATTTTACTTTGTCAGGTTTTTTTCGTACTTTTCGACAAAGGATCCAGTTAATATTACTATAAATACTTCGACATGCGTAATATATGTTGAGACCACTTAAAATTCTAAACTTTCTTCAACTTTTCCCCCGTTAGACTTGTTTTTGTCAAAAATTTTCCGTATATTTTTGGTCCTAATCCAATCCAGAATATATCGGTCCTATTTTATAATTGGTCCTTTTATATAATACTAGATAAAAAAGCATTACTAGAAAAGCAACCAGAAGAAAGGGCACCTCTATATACTGGGGGAAATAAAAAAGGGTAGGAATTAATTTCCCACCCTTTCTTTTTGTTCAAATATATCTATTAAATATTCTCGAATGAAGCACCTGTTGGTGTGATAATGAACTCCACGTCGATGTATTCCAAAGATCTAGTAGGTTTGATATAAATCTTACCTCTGAGAGTGTTTTGATCAATGTCTTCAGGGTCGTTTGATACTGTCATTCTGAAGTCATATAATCCTCTTTCTTTCTTGATTGCCTCAAGGATTGGGTTTACTAATCTTGTAAACTCATTCCTTACTTGATCGTCGTTCTGTTCGAATAACAACCTAACAGCTACCGCTGAAACAAGTTTTCTGGTTCTCAATAGTAATCTTCTTACGTTGATCCTATCTAAAGCAGATTCTTTAACCTGAAGAGTTTTGTTACCCCAAATAATTGGTCCCGTATCACTAAATGTTGCAATAGGGTTAATTCTCATCTTGTAAAGTTCATCTCTTTCGTCAAGTGTTAATTTTTTGAGGGCTTTGACAGCGTTTACAAGTCCTCTTGAATAACCCGCCACCGCGAACCAAGGATAAGATACATTGTCGGTCAACGCGATATTCCTTACAACTTCCCCTGTTGGTGGGATATAAAGTTGTGTTGAATTGTCGTTATCCCTAACCTGAATCCAAGGCCAATATGTGGCTGAATAGTTAGTATCCAATCCGATTGTATCCATCATATCTGTAACCTCATCAGACGTATCAACATTTGGTGCTCCGATGATGTAAATGGAGTCGGCCCTATCAGTTTCACATATCAATTGATTGTTCGATTAACGATGATTGGTCATACCAGTTGATACCCGGAGTTGCGAAGACGTTAATGTCGACCGCTTCAGGGTTTGAATAGGTTTCAATCCCTGCGAGGAATGCATAGTAGTCGGAATTTCCTACATCGGGGTTAAATACACCACCGTTGTCTGTGTTGTTATTAAGATACGTTGTTTTTCCATAGATATATCCGTCGCTGTAGGTTTTTACGTTTCTATAAATGTCCCAACCGTCGAAACCACCACATACTGCAAGTGTGAATTTACGATATGCTGTAGAATCTAACATCCCTTTATCGGTCCCCTCCAAATCATATGGAGTTGTGTCGTACATATAACCTGTTATTGTACCACCTGTAATTGCTGCTGCATTTACTGATAAATGGAAACCTGTCGAAGTAGAACTTGGTGAGGTTCCTTTGTATTGGAATAAATCAGAGTCAAATCCCATTTGAGATGAAAGACCCAAAGACACTCTTTTTACCTTATCAGTTGAGATGTCATCAGGAACACCTGCGGTGTATGTTACAACGTCACCAGCTGTGTAATATTCTGTTTTATACATTGTATTACCTAAAGATGCCCCATCCAATGAATCGGCGTAACAGCCTTTGAAACCAGCTGGGACTGCGTCAGTCGGATGATCTTCTACCATTGACAACATAATATATTTTGATTTCAACTCGTACATTGTGTCAGACGTTCCAACTTTCAATGCAACATACCCTGGTAATTCAGGGTTCATAGAACATCTTGAATATTTCTCAAGTACAACTTGATTATCGTCAGTATCGTTAAAATCACGAACCACCATATTAAATTCAGCGGTTTCAAGATTGATGTCCTGAATTGTTACTTTAACTTCAGTATTTGCAGCGTCCCCATCAGAGATTGTAATAATATTGAATAGGTCGGAAACCCTTCCACCTCTTACTTCTGAAACAACCATTGGAGATGCCGGTGTGTCCCATTGAGATAAGAAGTCGTCGCCAACTGACTGCTCAAGTGCAGTTGAGCTTAAACCTCTAATTAATCCACGATCATTTAAAGCCGCCACTAATTCTGCGTACGATTCAAACGTGTAAAGTGGATAATCTCCATAAGCTTTATCATATACATCAATTCCCAAAACTTTTTTAATGAATTTTGTTGATGAACTATCCATTGAACAGGTAAAAGATTTTTCTGTTCCGTCTTGTATACCGACTGTAAGTGTGAAATCCCCCAATGGATCTGACTCAATTGTTGGGTCTCCTGAAATTGTGTCGGTATCGGATGACATAGTAACCCCAGTTGTTTCTAAAAGTAATGTAGAAACGGTTGAATAATGACCTCTTGATCTTAAAGCGGCGACCATGATACCGTCATAATCGTTAACTGAAGCGTCATAAGTGTATTGTGTAACAGTAAACCCAGTCGAGCCAGCATCATAAACCATAAGGTATGAGTAAACTTCGTCAGTACCGTTGAAATAGTCGTTATACCAAACGTAATTAGTGAAGTCACCAATTGGTGTGTCGGACCCAGTAAGGTGTGTTCCTGTTAATCCAGATGTTCCTTCTTCAGGGACGAGACCGATGTGAAACCAATCGTTGTCATTATATGTAGATTGATTAGCTACGATAAAATCGGTTACACTAACGCCAGTAGTTGCTGTCTTTCCACTCAAGTACCAAGCGTATGTTCCAGTACCATCTAATGCACTTTGTGTCCCACCAGGCGCTTCTGCTGGAAACGCTGAGGAAACCACAGCACTTCCCAATGTTTGTACACCCCACGTTGTTACGGGTTTATATCCTGTCAGTCCAAGAATCCTTGTTACGAATAATTGATTAGATTCCTGTAAATATGCTTTTGCCACATAAGGTAGTTCATATTTAGGATTACCTGCCCCATCTTTTAACGGTGATGTAGATCCAAAATAAGTTTTGAATTCATCGAAGTTGGTAATTAAAAGTGGTTCGAATGCTGGGCCCTCGAGAGTTTCACCCACTAAACCTAGTGTGGTTACTCCAACGCTTTGTGCCACAAATGTTAAATCTTTCTCAGATGTATATACACCCGGAGAAACGAATACTCTGTTTGAATTTGCCATTGATTTCTATTTGGTTAATTGTTTATTTTATTGCTATACTTCATAAATATCTCAGTTTTTCACAAAGATTTCCCAATAAATAAATTCGAGGATAGTATTTTATTCTTTTTTACTATTATTTATCTTTAGATATGGAAAGAAAGAGTAAAAACATCAAGATCAGCGAGAAACATCATGAGATCCTCAAAGACCATTGTGATAAGAACGGGCTCAAAATTTATCGTGTAGTTGAAAAATACATCGAAGGATTAAATAAGTCAAGGAAAAAGGATATTTACGGGGAGGATTGATTATCTTAGGTAACAAA
>Ga0114922_10003231_pt1 | contig 15241 bp, 11 predicted proteins | sample AartaG_FD_100975 | JGI IMG/M metagenome (GOLD analysis project Ga0114922, IMG submission 100975) | Deep subsurface microbial communities from Aarhus Bay to uncover new lineages of life (NeLLi) - Aarhus_00045 metaG | ecosystem: Environmental > Aquatic > Marine > Oceanic > Sediment | place...
AATGTTAAGGAAGAAGGATGTTGGATCTATTGGTATTGGCGCGATGATTGTTTTTATTGCCATGGTTTTGGTTGCAGGCATTGCTGCCTCAGTTTTGATTCAGACAAGTACAAGACTGGAAGCTCAGGCAATGAGAGCAGGGCAGGAAACCACCGAAGAGGTTTCTACTGGTATCGCAGTTTTTAATATCAAGGGATATGCACCAGATAGTGGTAACCTAGATAACATGACTATCTCTGTGCGTCCACGGGCAGGATCTGCTGATATCGATCTTGCTGAAGTGTTTCTTGAACTCTCTGATACAGATTACAAAGTTATAATGACGTATGACACAGCGGGTAGCAATAATTGGAACGATAGCGGTACAGGTGTAGACGATGTATTTGGTGTGGCTTGTTTTCCAGTGGCTGCGAACCGTTTTGGTATCCTGGTACTTGAAGATGCCGATGGCTCCTGTACAGAAGAAAATCCAGTTATAAATGGAGGGGACAAAGTATTCTTATGCGTTGATACGACTCAATCATTCAATGCGACTGGCGGTATTAATGAACGTACAGGCATTTGGGGAATGGTTTGCCCTGAGCAAGGATCACCTGGTGTAATATCCTTTATAACACCAGCATCATACTTTGACAACATATTTGATCTGCAGTAAAACAACACATAATAGCGTTAGATATCCAACGAAAATAAAAAATGTTTGTGTGGCAAAGAGATGCCGCACAATCTCTAATTTTTTTTGTTTCTTTACTGCTTTGTGTAATTATCTTTTAAAGGATATGGTCCGTTGCATTTCTTTGGATGGGCAATGCATAAGACATGCCAAAATAAAATAGAATGGAAAAGGTATAACGAAGTTAACGTTCTGTGGGCACACCAAATCATGTAATATAGGAATGTTTTTATTATAAGAATATATTTGCATATGCAAGTACACATGCAGACGGATGGGATGAGAGTAAAAAATTTAGTTGTGTTACTAGCAATTCTGTTAGCTTTACATTTTTTTGTTCCATATGCTGACATTAAAATGTGTACTGCAACAGAGCCTCTTCCTAAATTCTATGTCGATGATGATTACGATAGTAACACTCCTGGGTGGCAGGTAGATCATTTTGATTCGATCCAAGATGCAATTAATGCTGCAACTGAAGAAGATAGAATCATCGTCTATGCAGGGACATATAGTGAAAATATAGTGATAAATAAGACATCATTAGATGTGTTTGGAGAGGATCGAAGTCTTACAACAATAGATGCTTCAGATTCCGGAAATGCTGTTACCATCAGTAACGCAAGTGTTGATCTAAGTGCCTTTACGATACAAGATAGTGGAACCAGTGCAGATAATGCAGTAGTATATATAAATGCAGATTATTGCACAATAGTTGATAATATCATAACCAGCGGAAAACATGGGATATTCGTCAATAACAGCAATTATACCACTATTTATGTTAATATCATAACTTCAAACAGTGGCGATGGTGTTTACCTCAACAAATCCGATCATAATGATATAACTTATAATACAATAACAAGTAATAATAACGGCATCTTCTCGTATAATTCATCTCATAATACTATCTCAAATAATCCTAGTATAAAACAAAACAACGCTAATGGTATTTTTTTAAATGAAACATGTATGTATAACACTATCTCAAGTAATAATATCTCAAGCAATACGGCAAATGGAATCTATCTTCATAATCATTGTAACTATAATGCCCAAATTTCAAGTAATGATATTTATAGTAATAGCAACAGTGGAATTAGAATAGAAAACTCCAGTCATAATTATGTTATTACCAGTAACACGGTAAGAAAAAACACAAATTATGGAATTATGATTGTAGGTTCATATAATACAGTGCAGAGTTGTACGATATCAGAGAACAGCAAACACGGACTGTTTCTTTTTGCTGATAGCAACAGCACTATTTCAAGTAATACGATTAACGGCAATACATATGAAGGTATACGACTGCATAATTCTACCAACGACTTGATATATACAAATGAAATATCTTATAACTCGAGATATGGAATTCATCTCAATTATTATACTGTTAATAATAAGATTTACAATAACTACCTTCATAACAACACAGATAATGCAAGAGATGCAAGTGCAAACCATAATACGTGGAATTTGGCGCAGAGTGGAACAAATATTGTTGGAGGAAGCACGATTAATGGTAACTACTGGGATGATTATGATGAAGTGAGTGAGGGAGCAACTGACAGTAATGGTGATGGAATCGCAGATAGCGCTCATTCAATAAATGTTTCCTCTTCAGATGAAGGCCCACTACTTGATGTGACAGCACCAACTATTGGAACGCCTTCTGTCTCACCAGAGTCACAGACAATTGGAAGTGGTACATCAATAACCGTAACAATTACAGACAATACTCGAGTAGCTGATGCCTTTGTCAATGTGACTTATCCAAATGGTGCAATAGGTAACTACTCTATATATCAAAACAAATCTGGAGATTCATATTCATTCAGTGCACAGTTTTCTCCCATAGGGAGCTATTCATTTCATATAGCTGCAGAAGACCCAAGAAATTGGGCGAAATCATCAACATATCAATTTAGCATCACTGAAGGAACACCGCCTATAGTAACGGATAATTCTCCTTCAACTGGTTCGCCTTCTGCAAGTTTCACCTTCAATGCAACGGTGACGGATAATCAAGATAGTGCTTCAGATTTGAATGTGTATGTAATCTGGAGTCATGGGAGCAATGGGGGAAATCACTCGCTTGTTAATACTGGTGGTGATTACTTCGCAAAGACTGTAACCCTTGATAGTAGTCTAGGGAGCTTGATATATTATTTTTATGCAAAGGATCACTGGGGCAACGCGGTAAGTGAAGACAGTGTAGCTGTTACAGTAACTGATACGAATGCTCCTACGATAGAAATTAAACGATATGGCTCTTCTTTTGATGATCTTCCAGGTAGCTACATGTTTGCTGCTGAGGTGACCGATGATTGCGCAGTTTCAAGTGTTTACATCGAATATTGGTATGGTGACAGCGAGAAAATGACTGCTGATATGATTCTTGATACAAATATGGGAAGCAATTACTATAAAAAGGTGATTATTCCTCAAGGCTCTCCAGATGCTGTGTATTGTGTTATCTATGCAAATGACACATCAGATAATTTAAGGGATACCAAGAATCCAACCGCGAAAGATGGTGGGCCTTATTTGGGTTTTGTCGCTGAAGAAGCAAAGTTTGATGCATCGAGTAGTTTTGATCTTGATGGAAATATTACAGGTTATGCTTGGGATTTCGGTGATGGAATCACAGGAGATGGAGTCAACCTCACACATACCTATTATTCCGATGGGAACTATACAATAACGCTAACGATTACTGATAATGATGAGAATACAAATACAAATACGACATACTGTGTTGTCGTTCAAACCACAAAAATAGAGGTATCAGATGGGACAATGAGTAATGCATCATCAAGATATAATCTGACTCTTACAGAGAACTTTTACAGCTATGATACAGATGGAGATGAGATAGTAGATAAATTTATTGATCCAAATAATATACTTACTACAACACATACAGGACATGTTAATCTGAGTGGAAACATCTCTTTTCTCATATCTACCGATGGCGACGATATACCAGAGTTTTTCTGGAATACTACTTCCGATGAAATCGTTTCAATATCGCATAATGTAGGAATAATTGATGATATTTTAATAGATGAAGAGAACGAACAGGCAACCATCTACATTATTGTAGAGAAGGCAAACTGGATTTATATCGAAATAGACGATCAGTACCCTGATGCATCACTTACCGTTAAAACCGGTGAGAGAACAATTTCTTCAGATCTGATATGGAGGAAAAACGATAAGATATATATATTTGACGATCCTGAAACAGAATATCAATTCATCTTTGATAACATCTACCCCTCATTACAATCCCCTACATTTTATCCTGGAGACAGCGGCATAATTAATGAAGACAGCACAACAATAACAATTACCTATAATGTCCCCGTTACAATTACCTATGCTGCATTTAGCTCCTCACGGATAGACTCAAGTCTTGTCTCAACCGATAATATGGTATTTAGATACACGCCTCCTTCATATTTAGAGGATGGAACATATGTCCTTGAAATAGATGCACAAGCAATGCAAGGGAGTAGTCATGATTCATCAAGTGCATCATACATTTATTTTTCCTATGGTATGCCTCCTCAAAAAAGTTTTCTTGAAAAGAATTGGTCATTGATACTACTTGGTTCTGCGTTTGGTGCTTTAGCAGCACTTCTTATTTTCTTTAGAATTAAACATGTCACAATCAATGATTTCCTCTACATAAAAAACAAAAAAATCATACCTTTTATAAAAACAACAGTCTTTGGTCCATTGAATATTACTATTGAAGAGCAAAACATCAGCAAAGCAGAATTTTATGTTAACGGCACATTAAAAGATACGATAACAACTGGTCCCTACGTGTGGAAATGGGATGAAAAAGCATTTATGAAGCATACCTTGGAAATAAAGATTTATGATCAAGAAGGAAACAGCACCTCCAGTGGAGAAATGACGTTTTATATCTTTAATAAACCCTTGAAATTTAAATAGGTAGCTTTATTGCAAAAGTACTGCCTTTACCAAGTTCACTTGTCACCCAAATCTTTCCCTTCTCAATATCATTGATATTTTCATGATAGTTACACACACTATTTCTTTACTTTAAGTACTTATAATTAATAAAACATTTTTTGAAGTTTTTTTCTGAAAAAAAATTTGGTTTAATTAGACATTATTTGTTAATCGAATTGTGTTTTTTAATAAAAACAAGTAAAATAGAACCGTAGGTTTTTTATCCTCTGTTTTGTTTCTTAGATGTAAAGGGGGGCTCTCTTGTGGGTGCCTAAAAAGATGCTGAAAACGGGGGTGAAAGGAGTTAAAAATTCTTTTAAGAGGCGGCTGTTAGTTGATACTAAAGCCTCTGTTGGTATAGGCGCATTGATAATCTTTATAGCAATGATTCTAATTGCAGGGGTAACCGCTAATGTCCTCATTCAAACTATGAACAGCCTACAGGAGCAAGCAATGCGAACGGGTGAAGAAACCCTTAGAGACATATCTGGTGGATTGAGAATAACCCATGTAAATGGTTATACCAACACATCGCACATTACGCAGTTGTCCATATTTGTAAGCCCAACAGCAGCATCAGATAACATTGATCTCACATATGCATACATCTCTCTTTCTGATACGAGTAAAAAGGTTATTTTAAGCTATAACAGTAATTGTTTTAATAGTAGTGTTTCAAATGGTTTGTTCGGTACAGTGAATGCAAGCAACCTCAGTGCCACGACCTATGGATTAATGGTAGTCAGAGACACCGACAATTCATGCAGTGCCAGTTCGCCAACTATAAATGGAAATGATTTAGTTGTTTTACTCGTGAACACCTCAAAATGTTTTTCAGGTATAGGAACACGTACTGAGGTATTTGGAAACGTCTATCCCGAGTATGGTATCAGTGGGGTTATAGGCTTTACTACCCCAAGTGCTTTTGTTGATACCATAGTTGACTTACAACCATAAAAAACATTAAATTTTAAACTACTTATAGGTTCATCTTCCGAAGAATATTTTAGCGATTTCATACAAGTCCATATCAACTATTTTCAGTTTAGAAACAGGATTAAAAACAGGAAAAAAATGGTGGAGTAGTACCATTATAAAATTGATTGATCCCTCATAATATGATTAAGCAGCCAAAAGGCCCCCTAATAGGGTTCCTGTTGCTGTAGCAGTAATAGCTACGATCCATACGAAGGAAACAAAATAAAGCAATGTTATCAGTATATGACTGCCTCGTAGTGTTCTTATAGTAATAGCCAACATGAACGAGTGTATTATTAATACAATGAATATCATAATAAAACTATTATTAAAAACCTCCGGAGGAACCGTACTAAGTATTGCTCCCATATTTATAGTTGTACCCTCAAAAGGACGACCGGCCATACCAGTTTGTAATATAGTGTTCAGATGTCTCGCTATGATAAGTGAGACGTATATACAAAAAGCTATACCAAACGTTATACCCGCGAAAAGTGATATAGAAGTTTTTATAATCATTAGTTTTTTAACACGTAGATCCCTGATTTTTCTTATATTCTCAGTAATCATCTTTGCAACATTACGTGGATTAGCTGCAGCATAAGTGGCTTCCCTGAACATTTCACCGGAATGTTGAATGTAGTTACTACCTGTATCTACTGCAAACCATTCCCATGCAGCATCATCATCAATCATTGTTCTCAGCCGTTTATAAAGATCTTTAATATGTTTTGTTAAAATCCCGTAATCCTTCTCACTCAAATAATAAACAGATGCAGTTATTTTTCCTCCTCTCATCGCAGATATTGAGCCTAAAGATGGAAGAAAACCCAGAAAATTTCTTTCTTTTCTTGAAATATCTTCTTCTGCTCTATATGTTTTTATACCAGGAATGATCAAAGGGGTTAGAGATATTGCAACTATAATCTCAAACGGGATTATCTGAACAATAGGAACAGATAAACTATATTTTGCAAAAAACAACGCAGATCCTAATAATAAGCTTGCTAAAACAGAGGATTTAAATAGCCGGTTTAAACTTTTTTCTACCTCTCCTTTTTTGCCAATACGGTGCCATATTTCATCCAGTGGAATCATGGACCGTAAAAGATACAGTAGCATTCCTTCGCAAATTATAAGCATAAACGATGAAAGATAAATAAATGTATTCATGTCCTGAGCACCAATTATTATCGGTAAAACTATTCCAAAAGACATTACAAAGATGATACCAATGAGCAGGCTCACATAGACCTCATTAAGAATGGTTATATTCTCATTGCTTGATTCATACATAGTCTTATACTCTTGTAGAACAGCATCCTGCTCCTGTTCGATAAACTCTCTATGATCCACACCGCTAACAAGACTCTGTGAAAAACGGTCTAAAAAATCCTTGAGTATTTTACTCGGCGTTCTATCTGCTACAAACCGAAAGCTTTTTACTAGTGGAGTACGCCACTGCGTAGAAAGCACGCTTATCTTTTCCAGTTCTTTGCCTAAACTACCATACGCCTTTTTTCCAGCAAGTATATTGATTATGTCCTTTAGAGATAAATCAGAAATAGCTAAAACTCTAAGATGAGTTATAAAAAAATGCATTTTTCCATTGATCTCTCCCTCTTTGTTTTTCCAGCTTAGATAAGGATAAAGAATTACAAGAAATATGGGTACTGTCCCCCCAACGACAAATGTAATCGGATTTAAGTCCAGAGGTATTGGAACAATTAACTCCGAAATAAAAGGCATACAAAAAACTAGCAATCCGAGCAATATCATAGGAAGTAAAATTCTTTTTTTATATTTTTTGGGGTCTTCAAGACTTCTATAAGCAATCTTAAGTTCTTTTAAAGCATCTTTTTTCTTCTCTTTATCTCTACGAAAAATTATTTTTAATTTTTTTTTCTTATTTTTTTCTGCCATTTTTAACACTACAATGCTATCGGTAATCCTTTTTCTCCTTCCCGATAGAATGTCCAGATAAACTGAACTACTTCATAATAATCCATTACATTCTCCTCAACCATCCGGTCGAGTATGTGTTTTCTGCGGTCATACTCATCATAAATCTCAGATGTCTCTGTATATCCTGCATTTTTCGCGATTTTTTCTTCTAAAACGTAACTGTTTCTGTTTGCAACAAAACGATGTTCGTCTTTTATAGCATCCCATTTAAAGGCGTTCCTTGACATAATCCCATCCACCGCTCTGTTATACCCCTCGATTTCATCAATAGTGGTAACTCTCCTCATGAGTTTTCCATCTCGTTCCATAGCTAGTTGTATTACCACAAAATCAAGATTATCCATAAAAGTCTTAGGAACATTTATTGGATCACTTGTGAAACGCTGTATAACCTTGGTTACGTTTCCTGCATGAAAAGTAGTCATTACTGGATGTCCGGTTTGCATGGCTCCAAAGACAATGTTTCCCTCAGCACCTCGTACTTCCCCAGGTATGATGTACTCGGGCCTTGATCGTAATGATGCTTTTAAAAGGTCAAACATGTCCACCCGTCCTTCCTCGGGTCCAGAGGTTTTTGTCAGAAGTCGTTGCCATACCTTATGTGGAACCTGCAGTTCAGGAGTGCCTTCAGCTGTGTAAATCTTTTTCTCAGGAGGTATAAAAGGTATTATTGCGTTCATTGTAGTGGTTTTACCGCATGCTGTGCCACCGCAAATGAAAAAATTCCGTCCGTACTCTAAACAAATCCATAAGTATGCAGCTATACCCGAGCTAAGTGTTCCAAATTTTATAAGCTGTGTGACACTAATAGGAGTCTCAGTGAAACGTCTAATAGTCATACTTGGTCCTTTGATACTTATCGAATCACTGTATACAATGTTCGCTCTGCTACCATCTGGGAGGACACCATCTGCTATTGGGGTTCCCTCGCTAACAGGGCTTCCCATTTTTTCACTTAGTTTTCTTGCAAAAGCAGTGGAATCATCATCGCTAATTTCAACATTGGTTTTAATCATCCCAAAAATTTTATGGATAAGGTGTATTTTTTCACCAGATATCACGTGAATATCTTCAAGCCATGGGTCCCTCATGAAACATTCAAGATATCCAGTTCCTACTATGTTTTTAAGTACAAAATATTCAAGATTGGTTTTTTGAACTGAGGTAGCTTTTATTTTATCACGTTTTCTTTTTAAAAAACCTTTTTTTTTCTCTGTTTCAGCTTTTATAGCGTTTTCATCTATTTTGATACTCTCATCAATAAGTTCCTTAAGAGTTTCTTTTAATTCCTCATCACTTTCTACATCTTTTTTCTCTGGAACTTTTTTAATTATCAGTTTTAATAACTGGTCATGTTTTTTTTGTTCTTCTTCAGTTAACTCTGGTTCAATGGCATGGTATCCTCTTTCATCCATATGTCCGGTTTTATAAATATGTACGAAAACAGAACCTTTAGCAGGATATATCAAATTAGGGTGTTCTTCATCTCTTGTTTCAAACGGCAGAGTTAAGTAAAAGATTGGGTCATCCATTTTATGTTTTATGCTTTCAACATATTTTTTCAAATGCGGATGTTTTTCAAGAAGCTCTTCTACTTCTTCTTTTTTCATCTTCACCATTTTTTTACTCCTGTTTTTTTCGACCACTTTTTATAATGATGTTTTTTCGCCTCCCATTTTTTCCATCATCTTTTTTTATATTGCTATGGGAAGCCCTTTCCCCCCGCTCCTGTAGTAAGTCCAAATAAACTGAACTACTTCGTAATAATCAAATATTTTTTCCTCCATCATCATGTCTAGGATGCGTTTACGTTTGTCAAGCTCATCATAAATTTCCATAGGGTTTTTACAACCCGCCATTGGAGCTACTCGTTGTTCTAAAATATAGCTGTTTCTGTTCGCTTTGAAAAGATGTGTGTCATCAGTAGCGTTCCATTCGAATGCCTTACGTGACATAATACCGTCTACTATTTTGTTGTATCCTTCTATTTCATCTATTGATATAATCCGTCTGAGTCTTTTTCCTTTTCTTTGTACAGCTAGTTGTATCAAAATCACGTCTAAGTTGTCCATAAAGGTCTTAGGGACATTGATAGGATGACCTGTGAAACGCTGTATAACCTTGGTTACGCTTCCTGCATGAAAAGTTGTAACAACAGGATGACCTGTTTGCATAGCTTGGAAAACCACACGTCCTTCCTCGCCCCGGGTCTCACCGGGGATTATATAATCCGGTCTGGATCTAAGAGCTGCCTTTAAGAGATCTGATTAGTCAACATAACTTTCTTTGGGACCTGTTGACCTTGTAAGCATCTGCTGCCATACCTGATGAGGTACTTGTACCTCAGGTGTGTTTTCCACAGAATAAATCTTTTTTTCAGGTGGTATAAAAACAAACATAGCGTTTGCCGTGGTAGTTTTACCCGATGCTGTTTCGCCGCAAACAAAAATACTACGACCATATTGCAGGCATAGCCATAGATATGCGCCGACACTAGTATCAAAAGTCCCCCAGTCCATAAGCTGTGTTATACTAATAGGTGTTTCACTAAATTTACGGACAGTCATGCTAGGCCCCTTTAGGCTTACATCCTTGCTATGTATAATATTCACTCTGCTGCCATCAGGAAGGGTTCCATCAGCTATAGGCTGCCCTTCACTCACTGGACTACCGATTTTCTCAGCGAACTCCTGCGAAAACGTGTTAGCCCATTTTTTATCAATATGAATATTGGTTTCAACCATGTCAAAAACTTTATGGATAAGATGGACGTTTTCCCCCGTTATAATATGAATATCCTCAAGGTATGGATCTCTCATAAAAGGCTCAAGCGGACCACCACCAACGACTTGTTTCGTAATATCATAAACAATGTTCATTTTCTCTACAGAAGTAACTCTTACTTTTCCACCTTTTATCTTACCAAGTTTTCCACCTGATTTTTCATCTACAACAATGATTTTATCAATAACCTCTTTAATGGCTCTTCTAAGTTCATCTTGAGTTTTAATATTCTTATCATAAAAAGGCGCTCTTTCATATATAAGCTCCCTAACTTTATCACGTTTCTCTTCTTCCTCTTTTGTTAACTCTGGTTCAATGGCATGATACTCTCTATCCTCCATATCCTTTGTCCTATAAATATGTATAAAAACAAGCCCTTTCGTAGGATAAATTATATTAGGATATTTCTCTTCTTTTAAATCACGAGGTACCTTACTATAAAAAACAGGGACATCCATTTTATTCTGAATTTCCTCAAGGTACTTATTAAGATGAGGACTTTCGCTTATCAGCTTTTCCTCCTCTTCTTTTGTCATCCTCGTCATATTTCTTCTCCACTCCTTTCTTTAGAATGCTACACCACTTGTTTCAATCGTCAATCCTAGACTAGGTCTAACAGAAAACGTAGTTAAAGGCTCATATCTATGACGTGCACCATTAAATTTCTGAAGATAAATATTATGAACTACACCAATCCCCGGCATGGATTCTCGTGTAACCTTAAAGTGAATATCAGAAATCATCTGAAATGAACCATTTATTTCTTTTGACCACTCGTTAGGGTTAGCTGTTAAAATTATTATCTTTCCGGATCCTGTTAAACGATTAAAAAAACTGGTAAGATCAACTAAATTATCTTTGTTTAGACTTTCTTTCAAAAGAGTAGAAAGCGAATCTATGAATATTATATCAGAATCAAAGAGTTTTTTACATGTTAATAACCCTTCCAGGAAGGTAGCCTTAGGAAGGGTTTCTGCCAACATTACTTCAGTAGATATAAAAAAAAACTTACCTGATATTAAATGGCGTCTGACATTATAGTTAACGGAGGCTGTTTGTCTCAGAAAACTTTTTATTGTAAACTGGGTAGAAATATAAGAACAGGTGTGCCCATTTTTTAAAAAACTATAACAAAACCTTTGACAAAAAATGCTTTTCCCTGTCCCTTCTTTCCCCTCTAGAAATACTAGGGACCCATTTGGTATGTCCCTTCCAAATCTTTCAGCGAAGCCGTCTTTTTCGCCTTTTCTTTCTAGGATTATAGATTTAGATTCAGGCATATGTCATTCTCTTTTTTAAATTGTGAATGTAAATTCATCATCAATTGCAAGTGGTCCAACTATTCTCAACGTATGACCACCTGACGATATTGTACTATTGACTACAAATATCTCGGTTACTTCTGAAGATTGTATGGATTCATCCGTGAAATTATAGTTTGTTGTTGCTATAAGATCACCATCTACAAATAATTGAAAAGTTTCATTTGTCGTCACAAGTTTTTTTCCTCCTATGTTCTTCAGATAAAATCTATAATAACCTCCTACATCAGGAATATTATCTGGATCATTGATAATCTCAAAATCTGTATCCAGCTGTTCCTGTACCCTACCTCCCTTTTCTGATAGGCTGGTACTTATATCCATGGTGACAGATATGAGAATACCTGAAACTAAGCCAGCTACGATTACAGCTGCAATAAAGAATATTATATGTGTTCCTGTGAGGCTAAATCCCATTTTTCCCTCCTTTTATACAGTATATTCGTAATAATCTGAGATGCCATTGTTCGTAATTACTTTTAATCTTTTTGTTCCGGTTCCAGATAAGTTATTAACAGTAAAATATATTTTTCTCTCAGGATAAAGATAAGAATGAGAACAGCTAAATTGTCTATTTGTTCCATTTATCAAAATATTAAAATGATCTGTTTCTAAAGTAATACTTCCTATGTTTTCTACTGTAATATTGAGATCATAGTTTGATCCATTGGGTATAGTATAGATAGCTGTTGTATTTATATCGGTTTGTACTTGATTTATAGCCCTATTTTTCATATCATCATATGAGTCATTTACTTCTGAAAGTGTAGGTAAAACAGCGCCGGTTAGAAGCTCTATCACCATCAGGGAGGAAACACTTATAATTGCTGCTGCAGCTACAAGGGAAAAACCCATTTTTTGCAATCCCCTCCTGATTTATAGTGTGAATACACTTCAGTTCCCCTCTTCAAATAGTATAATTATTTTAAATGAAACATGATGAGTAATTTTTTTTATTTAAACTGGTAGTTGGTTAGGGATTTACTTATTTCAGATACTTCCTCATCTATCCTATCTAGGAAATGTTTGTCAAAGCTAGTTCCTTTAAGTTTCTGTATGAATAGTAGTGATTGTATATGATCTCTAGATGGTAAATCAGATAGTCCTTCCCCAACAGTTTCTCCTTCTTTACTTTCTTCAGTTATACCGCTGGAATAATCAAGTAAACTTATCTTAGCATCTTTAGAAAGCCATCCTATATCAACATAATAGTCTAGTATTTCTGGAAGATGTGAACGTCCGCATTTATCAATAAGATATTGGAGCCATTTCATCAAAACTATTATGCTCTCAGGGTCACTAGGAACCTTTGTCAATGGATCTAATCCCCATCCTTGAGAAGGTACTGCGATTCTTTCAGAAACTTGTATATCTTCTGTCGTAACAATCTTGGGAGATAACGTTTTTTCTTCTCTTGTTTCTAAATCTCTTGTTTTCTTGTCATCTATGGCAACATCACTCAAAGATACACCCCTTTCGATGTTGTCGATTCTCTCCTGCAGTTTTTCTATAGTTTCAACGAGATTTTGCATATTCGCATCTGACTTTTTGTCTATAGGTTGTTCTACTTTTGTTGTAGAATCATGCCAACTCACTTGTTCTGATTTAATATAATTACTTATAATATCTTTTATTTTGTATGCAAGCGCATAAAGCTATTCTTTAGTAATTTCTATCTGCTTTTCCTTCAACTTCTCTTCTAGTTTATCCGCAATTCTTAAAGGAATAACATCTTCGGCAATCAGGGCGGATAGCTCTTTTTTCAGATCAAATCCCTCTGAAATGTCCTCCTTACTGTCCCTCTTTTCATCTCCCATATGCTTTCACCTAATTTTTACATTCTAACCTTTTAAACTTTCTACAAATTCATCTATGGCCGTATCAATCCTATCATCTAAAGATAATACACCTAAAGATTTCTCTATTATTTTATCTAAATCTCCATCAGATAGCTTTCTTAAAGTATTAGTATCTACGGTATTTACTCTCCCCAGAATAGTATCAGTATCTATAGTCTTTGTATGCACCTCTTGTTCCCCAAGCCCCTTTAATTTTGCGCCAGACCGCTCAGCAAAAGACTCCAATTCCGCTGTTCTTTCCTTTAATAAATCAATTTCCTTAATAAAATTCTCTAATGCATCAAGCCTCTTTTTGGTAACTTTTGAAAGCCCAACAAAAGGATTCATTTGTTCTGATACAATCTCATACAAACTAACAAGATCACCAAGATCATTTGTCATCCCAACAATCTTTTCTGATAATCCAGTTATATCCTCTTGATTTTTATTTATTTGAAATTTAAAGTCTTTTATATGCTGGAGTAAGTCACGTTTTTGTTCCAGACTCTCTCTTGTTGTAGTTGTAGCACCTTCTTCGGCAGCTATATCTTCTATCTCACCAGATCTATCTATATCGGGACTATCATCTGAATCTTTTTTTGGGGGTTCTTGTGGTTTTTGAGTTAATTTCTCCTCTTCGTTCTCTTCAGTTGGAGTTTTTTCTGTTGATTCAAATTTGATAATCTTCCTGATATCATCCTTCTCCTCTTTTATCACATCAGGGTCCTTAGTCTGCATCTCCTCCGTAGGTTTTTGCTTCTCAGACTCCACATCTTCTTTAGCTTCCTCATCTTTAATTATTTTATTTTTAGAATCAGTTTTTTCCGTTGTATCCCCTGCAAGTTTATCTTCTTTACCTTTTCCAAACTTTAATTTTATTTATTACCCCTCCTTTTGATCACATCCCTCCTGCACACTAAACTCACAGGTTAACCTACTAAATAAGAACTACAACCTCTTATTTATAAATTTGGCAAAAAATAGGAATGAAAAAGGAAAAATATAGGTTTAAACAATCTTTCTTTTATGGATTAATATTTTTCCTTTTTTTGAGATATGAACTGTTTTTAATCTGCCCTGTTTTTTTATGAAAACCAAACCCTTATCCTCCAGCATTCCAAGTCGTTTAGCAGTAGTTGACTTTACTAGTGAAAACTCTTTACTAATTTTTTTAAAAGAAACCACGGCATTATTCTGATTTTGTTCCTGAATATATTTTAGAATGGCAAATAGCTCGTCTTCAATTTGTATGTCCTCTATTTTTTGACTGGGCAATGGCTGTAATTCTGCTTCAATAATGGACATTTGTCTATTATCTACAACCGACGGACTTAAATGTAACAACAATAGAGAGTTATTCTCTGATATTATACTATTAATTTGATATAAAGACTCAGCAAATCGTTCAAATGAAAACCGGGTTATAAGATAATCAATCCTATCTAATAATATCACTGAATTAGTATGTTTCATGCTAAATTCTTTTATCTTAGCTGTTAACCCATCAAGATCTGAGATGTTGCCAAATCCCCCCAGTTTATCTCGATTCATCAATAGAATTTGTACGCCTACGAAGGAAATCATACTTTTTATAATCTCTGAGTTAGCACTAGTGATAAATAAACCCTTATAACCTGATCTTGTTAAATCCATAAAAAGATCCAATGCAGGCATATTATCTTTATCGG
>Ga0114922_10003232_pt1 | contig 15236 bp, 11 predicted proteins | sample AartaG_FD_100975 | JGI IMG/M metagenome (GOLD analysis project Ga0114922, IMG submission 100975) | Deep subsurface microbial communities from Aarhus Bay to uncover new lineages of life (NeLLi) - Aarhus_00045 metaG | ecosystem: Environmental > Aquatic > Marine > Oceanic > Sediment | place...
GAACCAGTTAAAAAATCTTGCTCCAGCGTAAGATCAGTAATTTCTAGAAGTAAGATTATAGCTTCATAACCTTTTGAAATGAGATATTCTTTTAGTTCTCTTCCAATTTTTTTCAATAACTCCTCATCTGTAGAATAAACAGAATAATGTATAATTGCTTTTGGATTATTGATAAACTCCGACTTTTTTATAATTTCTTCGTTGTCAATTATCGTCACGGTGTCCGCACCAGCAATTCTGGCGATCTTCTTAAGCTCTTCTTCTAGGAAACCAAAAGTAAAGAATTGCTTGCTTCTAGATTCTACTTTTTCTATTAGAACGCGTTCTAAATCTTCACGTGTTTTCTTGTCGTAAAAAACCGTTAACTCGTTAGAACTGATTTCTTTGTATTTACCGGATATTAAATTTTCTTTCTCATTAATGAAATCTATAATAGTTTCGTAATATTGATCGTCTAATTTTTGAAACTCCTCAACACATCTTATATAATGAGTCAGCTTGTCTATTAAATCGTAATAGAATTTTAATCGAGATTTAATCCTTAACTTATCATCAATTCGTTTAATTTCGGGATAATATTTCTTTAAGATGAGATTAATGCCTTTGTTACTGAGAGCGCATAATTTTGCGACCTTTTCAGAATATTTAATGGATTTATAACCAAATAATTCTAGGATATCTTGCTCCAATTTGGTGAGGTCGTCAAAGACTTCTGAGATCTTATCGTTATACTTTTTCTCAATATAAGACATTCCTATAATTATGATAGATTTATCTAATATAACATTATTTGAAGTTTTTGATAAGAAAATTAGTAAATTTTTTTTTAAAATAGAAAGAATAAAAATTTTACAGCTTTTTATAAACCAACTAAGAGTGCTACGGTCATAATTGATCCCGTTATTAAAGGAACTGTAAAATTGTCATTTAAATTCATTGAAAACATCTCAACTAAAGGTGCTAAGATGCCCCCTAGAATTAAAACAATCAAAGAAATCTCTAAACTAGTATAGAGTATATATCCCATAATAAGAACGCTCCCAACATAGGCTAATGTTCCTTCTAATGTCTTATTCAATATTTTATGTCTCCCAAATGCTAAACCAAAAAGCTTTCCAAATATGTCACCGTAGATTAAAAAGCATGATGCAATGAATGCTACCTCTTTCGGAAATATCAATAATGTAATAAATAAGGCAACAAAAAAGATGGTGAATGACGAAAATGTTTTAATTTCATTTTTCCTAAGTAAAGCTTTAACTTTTGTCTTCAATACCTCATTTGTTTTTTTATGCATCAATCTAAAGATATCAAATGCTACCAAAACTAGAGTCACACTACCAAGTATGTATAAAGAAGGAACTTTAGTGAAAATACTATAAGATATTAAAAAAATAATCGCAAATGGTCTTATCGCAACACGCCACCAATATATCTGAAAATTCGTGTCTTCTATCTTAAATTTACCTTCTTTTAAGATATTATAAATACCAATCGTGATAATGTGCACAAGTATGATCCAAAAAAAGAGGTTATATTGATTATCAGGGAAATTAATGTATACTGAATATCCAAGTAAGGGAAGCACTATTACACCTAAAAGATTCCCTATTTTAGAAATATAAAAAAAAAGTGCGACAAGAAGAAGTAAATAAAAAAGAAAGAAGAAAAACTCCGGTTTGATCGTGAAATAATTCACTAAATAAAAAAGAAACATTCCCATTGCAGTGGCCACTCCCTGACCGCCTCTAAATCTCAAATAGAATGGAAATACGTGACCTACGATTGTCATCAATCCACTTAAATGAGCCACAACAACGTTAGTTCCTAAGCTTAATGTTATTAGTATAACTAACAACCCTTTAAAAATATCAAATATGGCTGTAGGGATCCCATATTTCGCCCCTAACATCTGAAATGTATTTGTTGTTCCTGCGTTTTTTGAACCAACTTCCCTTATATCGATTTTTTTTAGTCTCCCAAAAATATAGGCAGGATTAATACTACCAAAAAAATAACCAAATAATAAACTTAATATGCTAATCATAATTTCTAAGGGTTCCATTCCTTATCCTCAGGTTTGATTCTTTTCTTCTGTTAGTTTTTTTATAACGCATGAATATCTACATTTTAATACATATTTATCTTGTATTTAGTGATATTTAAATTTTAGTCGGATAAAAATCATAGAAAAATTACTCTGTTAAGTATAATAAAAATAATAAAAAAAGAAAAAATTTTTTACGGCTTTTTATAGACCAAACAATAGTGCTACTGTCATAATTGATCCCGTTATTAAAGGAACTGTAAGATTGTCATTTAGATTCATTGAAAACATTTCAACTAAAGGTGCTGAGATACCCCCTAGAATTAAAACAATCAAAGAAATCTCTAAGTTAATATAAAGAAAGTATCCCATAATAAGGACGCTTCCCGCATATGCTAGCGTACCTTCTAAAGTTTTATCCAATATTTTATGCCTTCCAAATGCTAACCCAAAAAGCTTACCAAACGAATCTCCGAATATCAGAAACGATGAGGCTATAATCGCTACGTTTTTTTGAAATAACAATATAGTTATAAACATCGCAACTAAGAAGATAGTCATTGACGAAAATTTTTTAAATTCGGTTTTCCTTAATAGAGCTTTAACTTTTGATGCTATTAATTCATTTGCTTGTTTACTCATAAACCTATAAATATCAAATACTATAAAAAATAGCGCTACGATACCAATTAATTGCAATGTAGTTATTTGCGGGTAAAACACGTAAAATATTATAAACAAAATCGCGAATGGTCTTATGGCTACCCGCCACCAATGAGCCTTAAAAGTTTCTTCTTCAATCTTGATTACCTTCCCTTTTATCATATCATAAAAAGTAACAGACATATCATAAGCTATTACTATCCAAAAGAAGATATTATAAGGGCTTTCAGGATAATAAATAAAAGCAGTATATCCGAGTAAAGCAAGTACAATGAGCGCGATTATTACTCCTGTTCTAGTAATGTAAATAAAGATCACAATTATAAAAATTAAATAGCAAAAAAGAAAAATAAGCATTTCGGGACCAACAAGAATATAATTTAATAAATAAGCAAGTAAGATACCTGAAGTACAAGCCATTCCTTGACCACCGCGAAATTTAATGTAAAATGGAAAAACGTGTCCCGCAATAGCAGCTAAACCACTTAATTGCGCGAAGACAAAATCAGCTCCCATACTCAGCGCTATGAAAATAACAACTATACCTTTAAAAAAATCAAAAATACCTGTAGGTATAGCAAATTTAAGTCCTAAATTATGATAAGTATTTACAGTGCCAGCAATACCGTCACCTTTCTCTCTTATATCGAATTTTTTTAATCTACCAAAAAAATAAGCCGGATTTATCGAACCTATAAAATAGCCTATAATTATAACTAAAATATTTATTGTAATTGTAAAAATCTCCATAAGTCCTCACTTTCTTTGATAAAAATCTTGTTTCCACGGAAATTATATTAAAAATTATTTTGTGATTAATAGCTCACAATCTATGTGACTATTGATCCTATTTTTAATTTTATTTAAATTTTAAGCAAACCAAAAACCAAGAATTAATGATAAAAATATAAAAACCGCTCCATATAATACAAAAAAATCTGGTTATAATAACCTGAAAAATAAAAATCGCTTGCGTGTCCGCCTAATAACATCCATAATATAGCACATTCATAATTTCCTTCAGCTAAATAGGTATTTCTAAAATTATTTGTTATACTAAAATAATTAAGAATATCATGGGTACCTTGGAAAATTAAACACGGTGGACTATCTTCTTCAATAAGTTTTTCAGGATTTTTAAACTCTTCTTTTCCATCAATTCCAAAATACACCATTTGACCATTTGCGGGATAGAATGGGATTAAACCTTTTATTGTTAAATTTTGACTAAAAATATCCGTATAATTTCCGCTTGCTATTGCTAAAGCCATAGCAGATGCAAGATGGCCCCCAGAAGATCCCCCACTAACAAATACAGAGTCTAATTTAGCGCCGTATTCATTTGCGTGTTCAGCAAGGTAAATCGTGAATATGCCAAGATGACGCATCATATCATCGATATTAAAATCGCCCTTATTATAATCAGGTGTACTAGGATCAACAAAAGGCATCCCTCCGTCAAATAATCCGTATTGTATGTCAAATACTATGTATCCTTGAGCTGCAAAATATTTATTCATCTGCATCATGTTCATATGTCCTTTATCCCCAGAAACCCACCCACCGCCATGTATCCTAATAATAGTTGAATTTTCTCCAGGAAGGTTTCTCCCTCGATTTAATGGCATATAAGCATCAAAATATAGGTTTATTCCTTCGCCTTCATAAAATAAAGTTTGCTCTTCAATATTACTGATTTTAGGAGGAATTCCTAAAAAATAACCTGGAATTGAAAAAGTAGTTTGTAAAAAATAATTGTTTACTTCAACGGGGATTTGTTCCCGCCAATCTTGACCAAACATTTCTATAAACCTCTTCTCAGCATTAAATACTATGGAATGAGTTAAAAAAAAAGGCATCATACAAATCCCAGAAATTAGAATTCCAATAAATGCTGTTCTATAATATTTTTTAGGATTCCATTTTTTCTTTTTTAATTTTAATTTTAAATATATAATTGTATTTGCCAAAAATATAAATGAAAAGAATGTCCCAAATTGAGGTGTAAATAAAACGATACCAGTTGTCATTATTTCAAATACACCAAATAATACATTAATCGCAAAAATAATACCAATAATAAAAATTACCCGCGAAAGAATTAGAAAAATTTTATACAATATTTCTTTAGCTCTAATAATTTCTGTAGATTTGATTCCTTCAAACCTTTTTTTAAATACCCAAAAATTTTTGTTTTTGATGTTTTTAATATCAATTAATCCTATAAAAAAACCAAAAACTAAAATGCCAAAATAAGAAAAATAGGTTGTTAAATATGCTCCAAAATTTTCAATTCCTTCATTTGAATATGTCACAGAGGTAGATAAATTACCTGACATCAAACTTAGCATAGCAAAAATCATAAAAACTAAATAAAAATAACAAAGTAAGCTCGTTCTTTTTCCTAATCTATTCGAATTATTAATTTTATCCAAATTAAGATATACAAGTAAAAGATTGACAAATAGACTTATTAACAAAATAACCCCAAAAACATCCCATAAAAAAGAATATAAAGGTTTTACTATGTAAACTATGCCTAAAATAATACTAGCTAAATTTAAGACTACTGATAAGTAACTAACATTTTTGATAGTAATAATTTCAATAATTTTATTTAACTTGTTTTTAAAATCTATCAACTAACGATTTTCTCTAATTTATTGGTTAAAATTTTAATTTTTAATAACTTCCTCAACCACAAAAAATATTTGACTTATTTTCAATTCTCTAATAATCAAAAACGCCTATAATAAAATAAGTACTTAATAATTATCCGAAAATGTCAAATATAACATAGAAAAGAAATTTTTACTTTAAAAGAACAACTAAAATTAGTTTAATTCGTGTTATTATTATATTCTTAAAAAAAAAAGAAACATTTATAAATTATTTCTTAATCTTCTTGGTCTCCGATAATTTTCTCTAATTTTTTTTTATTTTTTTAAAATTTCTTTTTTACTAATTACCAGCGGAAGGATTTAATGTCACTTAGTTTTTTTAGCATTTCTTTTGACAGATTTAATCGGTTATAAGTTAAGTCTAAGCTCTCTAAATAACTTAAATCTCCTATTGAATCAGGTAGAGAATCTAAACCACAGTCGAACAAATAGATTCCGGTAACGTGCTTGTTTTTAACCGTGAAGCACGGAGCTAAATGAAGATCTAATTCATCAACTAAGTAGAAGTTCTTCTTGTCGTACTCAAATAGATGGCTCTCTATTTCTAAAAGGATTTCAGCCTCCTCAGGAACCAAAACTAAAAACAAAAGCTCTTCGCTGTTAAGATAACGAGTATAGCCTTCTTGTACCAGATATTCCACGACAGGAGGATAACCGCTTTCGAGCCGTTTGGCAATCTCTTCTTTTAAGACTTTCTTTGCTTGAGGATCCCCGCCTTCCGCGAGTTTCTTTAGCAAGCTAAACGCTAAATTAGAATGTAATAGTCGCGTATCGTAGTTGTGTTCGTACCAAACTTGCAAGTTCGAACAGTGTCCCCAAAATTCCGTTTCGGGAGAGAGGTTATAATTAATTCCATCTATTTTTATTTGACCATCTTCATCCCATCCCAATTTGTCTGCAGCTTCGTCTATCGAATCGAGTTCGTCGGTATCGCGGATTCTATCGATTGGAACGTTTATCAATAAGAGTTTACACGACATAAACGATTCTCCGTTAACGTAAATAATAGTATCCCTCCAGACCAATTTTACGGTTAAAAACTCGTTAACCGCGAATTCTTTTGGTTTCATCTTCGCATTCGTTTCATCTTCATTTGTTCGTAAATTATTATAGATAGCAGTAATATTTAAATCCATAGTGCTATGTAATTTGCTTAAATTACAATTTTATGGCAAAAATAAGATTAAAAAAATAGAAAGTTAATAAAAAATAATAAATAAAAAAAATTTAAAATTATCCTGCTTGCCCAGATTTACGAAGACTCTTTATACCAGCTTCAATTTTATCTGTTTGGAGCGGCTTCGCAATGTAACTTCTGTAACTTTAGCTACTCCACTTACTTCTGCTTGTGTTTTTCGGCAGTTACTTGATTTTGCCGCCATGTAAATAACACTTGCCGCTAAGCCTTTTGGGTCTTTTCCTGTGCGCATTAATCCGTTTTTTGAAGCTTCTGAGAGCATGTTGATTGCTTTCTTTTGGACTTCCATAGGCAAATCTAAATCGTTGCCGAACCGAAAAACGAGCTGTTCTGCCGTGATTGGTTTATACCGTAAATTTAGTTCGGGTAATACTTCTTTTACAATCATGCCTAAGCTCCTGTGGACAGTTCTACGGGGAGTCATTGAAGCGTCGCACACTTCTTCCAACAATCGTGGAAATTCGTGCACTCTGATCGCGGCGTATAATGAGGCAGCAATGAAACCATCAATTGACCTTCCCATCGTTAATTTCTTCCTAGCCACAAGGCTATAAATCTTCCAAGCTGTTTCTTTAATGTACTCAGGGATATTCATCTTAGATGTGAGCATCTTCAACTTAGGTTTAGCTTCCCAAAAGTTTCTTTCTATGCTAGAAATTAGAGAATTCTGAATTTTTGAAAGCCTGGAGAACAAGGTCTTTCCTTTTGCGTTAATTAGTCGTCCTTTTGAATCGATTTTGGAGTTTGGTAACATAGTTCTTGGACCAAATTCTCTCCATCGCGGTTCAGTACGCCTACGCTTGTTAACTTCTTCGATGGTATAGGCTCTCCTTTCATTTCCTACTAAATTTCTACTTTGAATCATTCCACAGTTTAAACAAACAACATCGCCATCTTTCGATTCAATACAAGGATTCTCGCAACACTCTTCTGCGACACCGTTCTCATCTGAACTAACCTTTGTAGATCGTAGGCGGTCTTTATATGACATATTTTTTCACTTCTTATTGTTAATAATGTATTTTTTGCAACATATTTTAATGATTATTCAATAATAATAGCGAATATCGTAAATTATAATATTGATGTTTTTGAATTATAAGTTTTTTGACAAATTTGTTACTTATAATCTTATCATTATATTGCTAATATACTAATAAGTTACACCACTATTTAAAAGTGTTTTTGTTTAGAATTGTTATATGCGACAGAACATGAAAAAGTGTGAAATTTGCGGGTATATAATGGGAAGAGCACCAACTTATTTTTTATAAATTGACCTTTATAGAATGTTTTTCTTTACTTTTATTTGGGAATTTTTTTAAGATATTATCGTGAATCTGATTGTTATAGAATTATATCGTCGAACTGTATAGTAAATTATTGAATTGTCGTTCAAATTTAATCTTCAATATTTTTAAATTTAAGTAAGTTACTTGCGCTCTCATGGAAAGTTTTCTCAATATTGTAGCCAGTTAACGCAGAAATTTCGATGTAATCAAGGTCTAACGCGAGAGCGAGTCTAACCGCATCCTTCTCGCTTACAATTCTTTCTTTCACCAAATCGTTCTTATTACCAATAAGATAACCTTTAATCTTTTGATCATTTTTAAAATAATTTTTTATATCCTGATGCCATTTTGGAACATTTGCAAAAGACATTGGGTTGGTAAAATCAAACAGTAAAAGAATCATGCTCATTCCTTCATAAAACTTCTTCCTTATGATCTCAAACTTAGTTTGTCCTCCAATATCCCATAATACTAATTCAACAGAGTTTTTATCAATATCAAAGATTTTCTGAGTAATATTTAAACCCATTGTGGGGATGTATGCCCTAAGGAATACGTTATCAGTGAATCTAAGAATTGTAGATGTCTTTCCAACGCTGGGGTCTCCTAGTACTACTACTTTAAATTTCCTTTTTTCTAACTGCTTTTTTTCTAACTTTTTAACCTCAAGTGTTTTTTCGGAAGGTTCTTCCGGCTTAGAAACATACTCGCTTTTAGAACATAAATAATCGGTTAAATCGCATAGCGTACGCTGTAACTTAACGATCTCCTCGTAGATTAAATCTTCTTTCGATCCATTATTCTCAAAGTCGGTAATTACGCTAACAGCTTTGCTAACGTACGAATCAATATAACTCATATATCTGTAATAAATATGATCGTCTTTTTCATCGAATAAAAAGGTTATAGCCGACTTTGAAAAACCCCCTATTTTAGTACTATCTTCTCTTTTAAAATATTTAATCAATACTTTTAACTTTAAAGGTGAAATAGGAAAAATTAAGAGAACTTCAGGGATGAAAGTTGAATCTCCTGATATAATTGAAAAACATTCGTCACCGATAAATCTTCGGATTCCTTCAGGAAGATCGTGTGGATACCAAAAGTTAATCTTTGGCTTATCTTGGTTCAAATCAAGATAAATAATTGCGTGCGCTAATTCCATATTAATCCTTTTTTAAGTCGACATTTCTTATATAAAGTTACCTATTCATTGATTTAAATCATGTGTTTGTGAATTCACCACATCTGATAATGATGATATATTGACTAAAATTATTAGTTAAGTAGAATTGGAAGGACTTGTGGTCCATTAGGCAAAATTAATATCTTTGCTTTATAGCCATGCTTATTTAAAGATTTTTTTATTGCTTCTTCGACAGTTTTTGCATGTTTTAAGCCAATGTTTCCGATCTCATTTTCTTTCATTTTAGAAACGATAAATATCTCTGCCATCATCATTATTCGGGTTAAAACTTGAGTTTCCCATTGGTCAGGTACTACGATTTCTTTGTTTAGGAGTTTTTTGTAAATCTCTTCTGGGACCATATCAGAATAAAGTAATTCTTTAAATTCCTCTTGCCCACCACCAATCCCATCAGCACATTCATTAACTGATATTATCGTTCCGTTTTTTTTAACTGCCATTTCGCCAATTGCCATGCTTTTTACAGCTTGATATAAGCTGAGATCTAGGGGATATCCGCCATTACCACACACAACGATGTCAAACGGTTCTTGAATTTCCTTGAAAATATGCTTAAGTTGAAAATTAACAAGTTTTTTGTGGACTCTTTCTAAATCACCTACTGCTACTTGTGTGATTTCGTGTTTTTCATTGATAGATACATTTACAACGAAATCTACGCCTACTAGTTTAGCAATCTCAGTTGAGTTTTCAGCCATTGGATTATTCTTATAAATTCCAAAACGAGCATTAGGGGAAGCTATATTTTCCGCCGAATGGTTTGCTAAAATAGTTTCAGCACCCGCTATTCCTGGAATAATAGACTTTCTTCCTCCTGAAAAACCGAAGAAAAAGTGAGGTTCGACGTAACCCGTTAAAATTTTCAAATCGCTTTTGTAATAGTGTTTATTGATATAAATGGGAATATTGTTGATAGTATTTCCTAAATATGTGAGAGAATTTTTATCTCTTGCGATGTGATCAACGATTTTCACCCTGCTTGTTAGATATTCCCCTAATATTCTTTCTAATTCGTCTTTACGAGATGTACGATGTAATCCTGTCGCAATTAAAACTGTAATCTTTTCTTCTTGAAGCCCATAATCGCTCAATTCTTTTAAGAGTCCCTTTAAAAGGAGATGAGATGGAACGGGACGTGTAGCGTCTGAAACTACAATGCAAACAGATTTTATTTCTTTCTTACTCTTTACAATTTTTTGTAAAGAAGGAGTTCCTATTGGATTTTTGATGGCATTTCTAATCACGGTAATTGGGTCCTCAATAACATCTTGTTTCGACGGGCGAAATATTGTCGTGTTCCAACTAGGATCGAGTGAGACTTCAATTCCACTTTTACCGTAATCAAATTTCATTAATATCGCGTAAAACTAAATGATTTATATAAAGTAATAAAAAGTTTACAATCTTTTAACTTTAATCAATAAATCCTATAATGTGTTAAAAACATCGCCCATATAACCCCAAGTTTTTAGAATTTGTTCCGCCTCGTTAATTATATTGTCAATAAATTCTTTTAACGGTAATATTTTATCCACATGCCCTATCGCCATTGACGCTATAGGTGAATCTTTTAGTTCAAGATGAAATATTTTTTTGTAATATTTCTCGTCAAATATATCTTGATTTAATACCTGAGCTTTCCATCTTTTTGAAGCGGGACTCTCTTCTGTGGCTATAATTGAACTTCCTAAACATACAGCATCTGCCCCCATCGCTAATGCGCCAAGAAATCCTCTAGCATCTCCAATCCCTCCCGCAGCAATAATTGGAATATTTAGCAACCTACGCGCCATTGTAATATTTACTAAGGTTGTGTTTTGGTTAGGGTTTTTAAATCCAGTTCCCTCAAGACCTACAAGTGTAATGGCGTCCGCCCCTCTATTTTGGGCCGCCATTGCGTGTTTCATAGTCGTACATTTATGAAACCAATAACAACCAGCGTCCTTAATTTTTTTTCCTAAATGTGGTGTTTGGTAAGCAGAAGTCGTGAATATCTTAATTCCCTTCTCAATTGATATATCCAAAAAATCATTGTAAGATTGTTCAGTTTTCCCACGCCCTTTTTTTGCAAGATAAGGTGGTGTAATTGTAAAGTTTACTCCAAAAGGTTTTTTGGTAAGTTTAGACATTTTTTCAAGTTCCTTTTGAAAATCTTCGATTGTAGGGTAATTTATTGCAGTTATTATTCCTAAACCGCCTGCATTGGAAAATGCAGCTGCAAATTCAGCACAACCAATCGCTGCAAAGGCACCCATTATTATCGGGTACCTTACTTCCGCCATTTGGGTTATTTTAGTTTTCCAAATCATAACTTTTTTGTTTTTTAATATTATGATATTGATAAAAAATACAAATTTTTATTTTTTTTCCTTTTCTATGTTTAATACAGTAGTAAAAATTTCTAAAAATGATTTTTTAAATAATAAAAAAACCATATTTAATATGAAAGTGGGATAAAAGATTAACTGAAACTTGTGGTACTCGTGCCTAAAATATTAAAAGATTTGTGGATTCTTACTGAAAATGGAGTGGTTTTATTCTCAAGAGTTTTTGATCAAACAATTAATCCCCAACTTTTTGGTGGTTTGATGAGCGCTTTAAACACTTTTGCCGAAAAACTTACTGAAGGAGGGATATCTAACTTCGAAATGTCGGATCTTCGTTTTGTAATTGTAAAACGAAGAAGCTTTCTATTTATTGGGAGTTCTTTAAACAAGACTAAAGAGAAAAAAGTGATTGATGAATTAAAGCTAATATCCGACATGTTTTTTGAAGTTTATAACGAAATATTAGTAAATTGGGATAACGATGTGAATTATTTTTCTGATTTTGGCGACCATATTGATAAATCTTTAGAAAAACAACCTGTCAAAAACCTGAAAGATGCTTTTTGGTAAAAAAAAATCTTTTTATTTTTATAACCATAAAAAATTTAAGAACGAAATGATATTAAAAACATGAGCAAAATAAAATAGGTTAGATATACATCAAATGAGCGATAGTAATAATAAACTCGATAAAGTGCCAGATAAACCTCATGTAATAAGAGATTATGAAGATATTCTTAATAATAATAAATTAAATCTCTTTCCTACAAGTAATCATAACGCTCACCTTAAAAGCTTAACAACACCTCAATTTTTAGGCTCTTATCACCTTAAAGAAGCAATAAATTCTAAATATAACTCAATTAATACATTGTTAAAAGGGGATATAGACGTAAAATACGCAAAAGCCTTAAGAGGTACAATTTTAAACCCCGTAACTATAGCTCTGATTATTATAGCATTGGTATTTAATGTTATGTGGTTTTTTTTTGTCTAATTATGAAAGCGAATAAATATGGGCTTAATAAATTTTCTCCTATTAATGATACTTATCATAGAAAATATTAATGTTCCAAATAAATTTTAAAGAAATAACATGTTTTATTACTTAAGCTTTTTAATTCACTCTTTAAAATTCGAAAGGTAAATCCCTTGACAGTATATGACATTATAATTATTGGAGGCGGTGTTATTGGTTGTTGCATCGCACGAACTTTATCAAAGTACGATCTTAAGGTTGCTTTATTAGAGAAGGAGGCAGATATAGCTTCAGGCACTACTAAGGCTAACTCTGGAGTCGTACACGCGGGTTATGCGTCACCAAGAGAATATGTTAAGCGGGATATGTGTATAAAAGGGAATAAATTATATACTCAAGCTGCAGAAGAGTTAAATTTTCCTTTTCAAAGAATTGGTTCTTTTGTTGTCGCTTTGGAAGATAGTCAGATAAAAAAACTTGAGGAAGAAAGAAAACTAGCTACTCAAGACGGAGTTCCAGGCTTAGAATTAATTTTAGATAAAGAAAAAATTAAGTACATGGAACCTAATCTTACAGATGAAGCAGTTGGCGTATTACACGCCCCATCGGCAGGAATCGTAAGCCCATATGAGATGACTTACGCGTTAGCTGAAAATGCAGCTATGAACGGCGTTAAATTCTTCCGGAACCAAAAAGTAAGACGAATTAAGCATCAAAATTACGTATTTGTGATTAAAACTAAAACAGATGAATTCAAATCTAACAACGTAATTAATGCTGCTGGATTATATGGGTTAAAGATTTCAAAAATGGTAGGTCTAGATTACTTCAAACTAATGCCTAGAAAAGGAGAATATATCCTTTTTGATAGGAACGCAATGCACCTAAATAAAATTTTATTTCCTACGCCCACTAAAGTATCTAAGGGAATTTTAGTGTGCCCAACTGTTAGTGGAAATACTTTTGTTGGTCCTAATGCTCTTAATATTACTGATAAAAAAGATATTGCGACTACTGAAGCTGGTTTAAAGGAAATTTTAGAAGGGGGTAATAAATTAGTTCCTAATATGCCGGTAAGGGCTTCTATTAGAAATTTTGCGGGTTTAAGGGCAATACCAGGTACCTATGATTTCATTATTGATAGCACTGATGTATATGGTTTTATTAATGTAGTTGGCATCTTATCTCCTGGTTTAACGTCATGTTATGCTATTGCTGAAAGAGTTGTAGAATTTCTGGAATTATTAGGAGCAAACACTAAAATTAAGGAAGATTATAATCCTATGCGCCCAAAACCAGAAAGGTTTAAAGATTTCACTAAGGAAGAATTAGACAGAAAAATAAAAGAAGATCCTGCGTGGGGAAGAATTATTTGTCGGTGTGAAAATATTCCAGAAAAAGAAATTCTTAATGCCATACACGCACCTGTAGGTGCGACCACCGTGGACGGAGTTAAGTTCAGATGTAGACCTGGTATGGGACGTTGCCAAGGTGGATTCTGTCGCCCTCGTGTTATTGAGATTCTGTCTAGAGAATTAAATATTCCCTATGAGGATGTATTGAAAAGGGGAGAAGACACAAACTTTCTTGTGGCTAAAACGAAAGAAATTGCGCTACTTCGTTTAAAAAGGGGTGAAAATGAATGAAGAAATATAAAGCGGACGTTGTAGTTATAGGCGCTGGAGCGGGTGGGCTTGCAGCAGCTATAGAAGTAAAAGAAGCGAAGCTAAGCGTTTTACTTATCGAGAGAGACAAAGAATTAGGAGGGATAACCTTACAATGCATCCATAATGGATTTGGTTTGAAAGAATTTGAAGAAGAATTAACAGGTCCGGAGTACGCTCAAAGATTCATAAATAAAGTAATTGAAAAAAAAATCCCCTACATATTGGATACAATGGTATTTGAAATTACTAAAGATAAAAAGTTATATGCAGTGAACAAAAAGGAAGGTTTAATTGAAGTTGAAGCGAAAGCAATTATCTTAGCGATGGGTTGTAGGGAAAAAACGAGAGGAGCGATTAATATTCCAGGATTTCGACCTGCGGGTATTTATACTGCTGGGCAAGCTCAAAGATTTGTTAATATCGAAGGGTATCTACCCGGAAATACTTACGTGATTTTGGGAAGTGGAGATATTGGAATGATAATGGCTCGGAGATTGACTTGGGAAGGTTGTACAGTTAAGGCTGTGGTGGAAATTCAGCCTTATGTAAGTGGATTGCTTCGAAATCAAGTTCAATGCTTAGAAGATTACGGGATCCCCCTGATAACGAGCTATACAGTAACTAGAATCCACGGAAGAGATCGCATAAAAGGAGTTACCATTTCAAAAGTAAGCCGAAACTTTGATAGAATAATAGGTTCAGATAAATTCATTGAATGCGACACTTTGTTATTATCTGTTGGGTTAATTCCTGAAAATGAGTTAACGCTGCAAGTGGGTGCTGAATTATCAAAAAACGGAGGACCTGTAGTTGATGAGAATTTAGAAACTACCATCGATGGTATATTCGCTTGTGGAAATGTATTACAAGTTCACGATTTAGTGGATTTGGTAACTGCTGAGGCTAAACGAGCTGGAAAAAACGCAATAGAATATATAAACTCGAGGTATAGCAAAGAATTAAAGAAGAAGGAAACAATTAAATGTATCCCTGGCGAAAATGTAAATTACGTTAAACCAGATATTATCAACAAGCGAAATTTATCAGAAGAAATAATTTTTACAATCAGAGTTAAATATCCCGATAGAAGGGTTCTTATTCAATTTAAAGACGAAAATAATAGCATAATATATAAAAGAAAGAAAATTTACGTCATCCCAAGTGAAATGCTTGAA
>Ga0114922_10003233_pt1 | contig 15236 bp, 19 predicted proteins | sample AartaG_FD_100975 | JGI IMG/M metagenome (GOLD analysis project Ga0114922, IMG submission 100975) | Deep subsurface microbial communities from Aarhus Bay to uncover new lineages of life (NeLLi) - Aarhus_00045 metaG | ecosystem: Environmental > Aquatic > Marine > Oceanic > Sediment | place...
ACTCTACGCGGGACCGAGTCGCGCGATGTTTGGCGTTTTTGTTACCATGTTACCATGTCAATTTTTTTAAGCTTGACAAAAGGTAACACGGTAACATATAATATTTTCCATGGCTGAAATAAAACCGGCTCAACTTGCAACAATCGCAAATCTAAAAAGACAAGCTATCTATAATGCAATCCGCAGGGGAAACATAATTGCAAACTCTGCCGGGTTAGTAGATACCCAGAATAAAAATAATTCCCAGTGGTTACGCTCTCATGGACTATCTGAAAAAGATGTAATCTCAGGTCTTGCCGAAATCCAGAAAAAACAATCAAAACCGCAAAAAAAGAAATCCATATCTAATCCATTACCGAAAATGAGAAAAAAAATAGAAAAAAAACAAGTTGAAGTCGAAGCGGAAAAAATCAATACAATTCAGTCATATATTGAAATAAAGCCAGAAAAAACAGAAAATAAAAATAACGAATCAAAGGATATTGATGAAATAGATTTTGAAAACATAACAGGACTTCCAGCAAAAATGATGAAACTCAATCTTAAACAACTTGTAATGAAATATGGCGGACCCATGCTTTTAAATTCATGGTCTTTAATTTTACAGCGTCTTATGTCCGCGAGCGAAAAAGATCAAAAGATGCAAGAACGCAGACTTGAACTAATAGAAAAAGATTTTGCAGTTTCAAGGCTTTTCAAATACATAGAAGATTTATCTTCTAGACTTTTCGATTACACTGAAAGCAGTCCGGTTGATTTTATTTCTCTCGTTAAGTCTGATGCTGAAAATTTAGAATTAAAAATCAAAACAAAAATGAGACATGATATTTCAATCCTTATTAAGGACACAAAAGAAAACATAAATCGCGAACTAGAAAATCTTAAGAAGAAATATGAAAAGATAAAAATAGATGATTCAACTTATAAATCATAATGATATAGATTTTTTTATACAACAAGTCAATTCAATTACCGATTCAAAAATATATGAATTACCCTCCGAATATGCCGAGCGCGTAAGATATTTACCTCCCGAATTAACACCGATGCCAGGAAAATACAGTTTTGAAAAAGCTCCCTTTCTACGTGAACCGTTAGATTGTCTATCCCCTACTTCACCTATCCAGGAAGTTGTACTTATGAAGGGTGTACAGATTATGGCAACAACTGGAATTCTTGAAAATTATCTTGCATATAATATAGGGAGTGATCCAAAGCCACAAATGTATGTATCAGCAGATAAGGAGCTTGTAACAACCGGTATGAAAACCAAAGTTGAAAGAATGATAGACACATGCAATTTACGTGATTTAATTTTTTCACAAACTACGAAAAAAAGAGCAACCGGAGATACTACAACAGAAAAAGAATACCCAGGCGGATTTCTACATGCAGTTGGAGCTCGTAATCCTGGTAAGTTAAGATCTATGAGCTACCCTGTTATAATGTTTGACGAGATAGACGGTTTTCCCGACAAACTAGGAAAAGAAGGTGATCCGGTTTCACTCGCAAAAAATCGCACAAACGCATACGCAACAAAAAGGAAAATATTATATATCTCAACTCCTTTAATAATGCAAACTTCAAGAATATATCAACTCTATATGAAAGGCGATCGGAGAAATTATTATATTCCATGTAAATATTGTGGAGAAATGCAAGTCTTAAGATGGCATGGAGTGGATGAAAATAAAAAACAATATGGAATAGTTTTTGAACTCACGAAAAAATATTTTCCCGATTATGATACAGTAGGTTATAAGTGTCAATATTGTGGTCAAATTATGAAAAATCATGATAAATCAATTTTTCTTAATCAAGGTAAATGGAAACCTACGGCAGAGGCAGAGGTTCCACTTTATCGGTCATATTGGATTAATGCGTTATACTCGCCTCCCGGTATGTATTCGTGGGAGAAAATAGTCGGAGACTGGGCTGAATGTTGGGATTTAAAAAACAACCGCATGAAAGATAAAGAAAAAACCAGAACATTCTACAATCTAAAACGCGGGCTTCCATGGGAAGAAAAAGGTAGTTCGATAAAATATGAAAAGTCAGTACTACACAGACGGTCCGGATTTATACTTTCAGAAATACCTGAAAATATAATGATTCGCGACACTGGAAGTATTGCCTTATTGGTTACTTGCACTATCGATGTTCAGGCGGATGGGGTATATGTCCATTCGATTGCATGGACCGAAGGTGGACAATCATGGACAATAGATTTTCACAAAATAACCGGTGATATAACAGATGTAAAATCAGAACTCTGGAATAAAGTTGATAAATACATAATGGAGAAAACATTTGTTTCCGAGTCTGGAAAAAAATACAGAATAATAAATACCTTCATAGATTCAGGGTGGGGAAAATATACTGATATAGTTTATAAATTTTGTATTGATAATTATTCTTCTGGTGTCTATTCGATAAAAGGGGAAGAGTGGATAAAAGGCGGGTTAACATATAAATCATTCACAAAAGAAACACTATCAAAAGCAGGCTTACCAGCAGCTTACATAATAAACACGACACTTATAAAAGACCGCATATCCCATTGTATGGGAAATCTACAATGGGACACCGGACAATTACAACCGGATTGGTATCCTAATTTTCCGGAAAACCTACATGATGATTTTTTTAGGATGTTTGAGGCTGAGTGTAGAGTCGAGGTCCACGATAAGGATACTGGTCAATTTAAGTATATTCGCTGGAAACAAACACAAGGTGCCGATAATCATGCCTTTGACACGATGGTATATAATTTCGCCGGACTTGAATTAGTTGCCGATAGAGTTTGTCGTGAAGAATTAGGTTTATCAGTTTTGTTATGGTCCGATTTTTGGGAGTACTGCAAACAAGGCGCATTTTTTTATACTTGACATATTAAGGTTTTCATGTAATATTTTTTATGGGGGCAATTATGGCATCACCTTTAATAATTGATTTTACAGATCCAGCAAAAATATCTTATGATTTGGATGAAATTGATATTTCAGGAGGTAAGGCAAAACTCAAAGACTTAACACCTTCTAATGTGTGTTCGTGGGCTACTTATGCAAGTAGTGTTGATCTTTCTGGAGGTGGTGGAATATTAACAGGAACTTCTGTTGGAGGCGCAGCAATAAGTGGAGGGTTTCTTGATTTAACAGGTGAAACCTTAAAATATGTGGATTATACAGGTCTTGGGAATGCTGATTGCTTAATTCAAACCGGAGCAATAAAATTTATTCTTAAACCTGGATATTCAGGCAGCCCAGCTGCACTACGTAACTATGTAGTGATTAGTGAAGCAAGTGGAGATTCAAGTAATTTAATTAATTTATATCATAAAACAGATGGCAATTTAAAACTTGTTATGAATAATCTAACTACCGGAACGATAACTCAAGATGATTTAGGAGTCTGGTCACCTATTGCAGGGTCCGAATACGAAATAGAAATAAATTTTATAATTGATACTGTCACGGGTGCACAAACTTTTATCCGCGTTTTTGTTGAAGGAAATCAATTTGGACCTACAAAGACCGGGGTAACAGGAACGAGAAGTAGTGCAATTGGATTGATAAGAATAGGAACTAACTTAGGTATAGGCGATACGGCGGATTTTTCTATAAAAGATTTTGTCATCTATGATACGGTCCAACATACTACCAATTACACACCAGGATACACTTTACCAACTGCTCAATTCAACATTACGAACCCTTATGGAAAAATTATCGAAGGATTCCGTACCGATGAATTAGAAAGTTTTATTGAAACAGCATCGAAAACAGGAAATGATGAAATTAAATATATATTTGAAAATGAAGGGGATTATTATTATATAAATAACGGTGCATGGACTGTTGGAAGTCTACAATATTCAAATTCAACAACAGCAAGCGATATACAAACACATCTCAGCACACTAGTCGAAAAATCTTCTATATGGTATGTCTATTTTTTCTTACACTCAGATAATGGTACCACTACTCCCGAACTCTCTAATCTGCAAATTGATTATTCCTACGCAGGTGAAACGCCCGATACCATCAACACTTGTGTCGTATGGGGATACAATCTCGATTTTAAAAAAAATTCTATTACAAAATCGCTTACTATTAGACTTAATAAATATATTGTACAATATGGTAATTACACATCAATTCTTAGTGAAGATATAACGGTAACGCCGGATAATTCCGGCTATTGGGAAGTTGAACTTGTAGAAAGTGAAAATATGATTTCTCTCGACGGTGATGATGTAAAATATATTTTCGATTTTGGTAACGCAAATATATTTGAAAAAACTGTACCGGATGAAGAAATAAAATCATATTACGATTTGGAAGATTAAAAAATAATTAAAAATAAACCTTGACAAAATAAACAAAGAGGTATAATAATATTATTATGTCATTATTAGATGCGACACATAGTAGTAATACACAAACATCGTTAGAATATTATCAAGATGAGCTTAAAAACTCTCGTGTTTTGTTATTTAAAATTAACGAGGCAATAAATACAATATCTAGCGGATCACATCAAAGCTATACTCTTGATACCGGTCAAACCCGTCAAACGGTAACAAGGATTGATTTGCCTTCTTTAATTTCACAGAGAGAAAAGCTCATAGGACAAATCAGACAATTTGAAATATATCTTAACGAAGGAAAACCATCCATCAAACAAGCGAGGCCCGGTTGGTAGATCTAAAAAAATCATATATCGACAAAGCACAAACCTTATTCAAACTCGGAAAAGATGATAAAGCAAGATTATTATTAGATGCTGCATCCAGGATTGATACACAAAAACCAGTTACTTTTAAAAGTAATCCGGTTCGAAAAGATACATACTCCTACTATGTAACCGATCTTGTAGAAGCCATATGGTCCGGTGAAAAGTTTCCTGGAGGTTTCGGACTCACAAAAGATTATTCATACGTAGATTATTGGACAATCCGTAAACGGTCCGTTCAACTATTTAAAGAAAATCCTTACGCCCGTGGAATGTTTCGAAGATTATTAAGAAACGAAATTCACAAAGGACTTAATCTTGAAGCAAATAGTATAACAGAATTGACAGGTCTCACCGATGAAGAAGCTATAACATGGGATGAAACCTCTGAACTCAACTGGCAGATGTGGGGCAATAATAAACAAATATGCGACTGGAAGAAATTAAAAAACTTCGGAGAATTACAACATGATTGCAGACAAACTGCTCTCCTTTCCGGTGACTGTCTTGTAGTAAGTCATATAGATCAAAAAACTAATCTTCCATCTATCGAACTAATAGACGGTTCATCCGTAAGAAATCCCATTGGTAAAAAACCAAGAAAAGGAAATAGAATACTTCATGGAGTCGAACTTGATAAGTTTGATAGACAAGTGGCATATTGGATTTACACAAAAACAGAAACAGGATTTGAATCAAAAAGAATCCCGACTTATGGAGAAAAATCAAAACGTAAGATAGCATGGCTTGTATATGGAACTGATAAGCGTCTTGATGAAGTTAGAGGTGAACCTCTTTTAGCTCTCGTACTATATATGCTCAAAGAACTTGATAGATATCGAGATTCTGAACAAAGGGCCGCCGTACTCAATTCAATAATTCCTCTCTTCATAAAAAAAACAGAATTAGGTCCGGGTAGTCTACCAGTTGGAGCTGGAGCTATAAGGCGTGGAACCGCGACAACTGAAGATTTTGACAGTTCGGCAAAAACCTATAATATATCAACCATGCTACCGGGTACAATTCCCGATGAACTTCAAAAAGGTGAAGAACCGGTATCATTTAACACACAAAGACCGAACGCCGGATTTAAATCTTTTGAAGAGACAATCATAAATACTTTCGCGTGGTGTTGTGAAATTCCTCCCGAAATAGCAAGATTATTATTTCAATCAAATTTTTCCGCATCAAGGCAAGCAAATAATGAGTTCAATATTTATCTTTCATATATTTTCTGGAAGTTCGGAAATACTTTTTGTCAACCAATTTATGAAGAGTTTTTAACTGCGCTTATTTTAACTGATAAAATTAAAACACCTAACTTTTTAAAAGCATATTTTTCTAATGATTGGTTGACTCTCGGCGCTTGGTTTAATTCTGAGTGGACCGGGATATCAAGACCATCTGTTGATCTTAAAAAAGATATGGATGCTGCCGATAAAGGGCTTGCTCTATGCATAACAACTTTTGATCAACAATCTCGCAAAACATCCGGCATGTCATTTAGAGCTGTCATAAAAAAAAGAGCACGTGAAAAACAATTACTTGAAAAAGCCGGATTGACATCAAGTGTCGATGAAAATAACAATGGAGAACCGATCGAAAATCAAATAGATTCTACAAAAAATGATACAGAAGAACTAAAAGAAAAAGTCGAGGAGTTAGAAAGTTAATGTGTATGGAATATAAAGAAACAAAAGAACTAATAGACTCTGTTTTAAAACCAGTGATAGGAAGTATTGCAGAGATTAAAACAATAGTTGAACCTATACCAAGATTGGTTGAGCGATTAACATCCTATAAGGATATCGAAAGTCAAGTAACAAATCATGATTTTTTACTTTCCGGAACTAAAGATAAACCTGGAATTGTAAATGATGTAAATGAACTAAAAAACCAAAGTAAAAAAACATTTAATATGATTGTAAAAATATCAGCTTTCACAGGGACGTTATTAGGTATAGCTGCCGCAATAAAAGCATTTTTATTTTAGGAGTAAACTATGATTAAAATTGAAAAATTAACGTATAGAGATTTAATGGAAAACCATGGTGATCCAGAGACACCTGAAGGATTACAACAAATCAAAAGTGAAATTATTAGTGTCCAGGTTCCTTTTTTACTTCAACCACATAACGTTAAAATTGTAAAATGTCATAAATATGTAGCAGAATCATATATTGATGCACTAGAAGAAATACTTAAATATTTCGGTGAAAAGTTTATTATCGAAAATAATTTAAATCGATTTTCAGGTTGTCATGTAATTCGAAAAACATCAAATAAAAGATGGTGGTCAATTCATTCATGGGGAATGGCTTTTGACCATCTCGCTAATCTCGGACCATATGGTCCGCCATCTTTGATTCCATATCATTTTATCAACGCGTTTCTAAAACGAGGTTTCGGATGGGGTGGAAATTGGAGAGGAAAAAAAGATGGTATGCATATCTCTGTGACAGGAACTTAGAAGGAGTTATATATGGAAAATATAGAAAAAAATAATTTTTCAAAATTAAAAGTAAAACAAAAAAGCGCATGGGTAGTATGGTTAATAATCATCACCGTAGCTATACTTTTTCCTCTTCAATTCATAGTCTCATTCCCTCTACCGTTCGACGGTGCTATTTGGGCTTTATTTTCTGTTGTCGGAGCATATACCGGATTCGATCAATTCGCAACAATTACCACGTCACGAAAAGGACCAGAAGGATATAAATATATCGGAAGTTATAAGAAATTACTTTTTATAACTTTTGCACTTTGGATAATTTTAATTGAAGCTTTAATTTTTCAAGGGTTTTTACCGGAAATCGTTTTACCACTTGACCAGCTATTTGTTGCGGTCGGTATAATTTCCGGCATTTTTGCAGGCGGAAACAAACTTAATAATGCCGCCGAAAAAATGACAAAATCAATCGAGGTAAAAAAATGATAACCATAATTTTTGTTGTTTTATTTTTAATTGCATGTTTAGTAAATTTTTTACTGTTTAAAAATATAAAAAATAAAAATGGAATAATAGAAAGACAAAACGTTGCAATAGAAAAAGCGTCACAAAACATGAAACATCTTGTTAATTATTCTGATATTATTTCTAACATCGAAAAAGATCATAAAGAAATATACATACAAATCAAGGAGGCTAAAACCGATGAAGAAGTTAACAATATTATTCGTAATGTTATTGATATTAACAACAAGCACGTGCACAACGATTAGAGAAACCGAGTTCATCACCTATAAATATATCCTTCCTCCGTTCCCACAAAGAGAAGCTATTATCCTTTCGGTTAATCCGACTTTAGCAGATTATGCGGAAATAATTAACTATTACGAACATCATTTGCAAAAATGGGAAGCATGGGGAAAAACAGTAGAAAAAATACTTGACACAAAGTGAAAAAGTGTTACAATATAATCAATTACAATTTTGGAGGCAATAATGAGCATTAGAACACAATTAGCAAGAATAAGAAAAGATACCCGTGCGGCAGATGTTTTCGCAAAAAATGTATGGCATGGTGATTCTGGCGTAACTACAAGCGGATCTGGTGTTTCGTGGGAAACCGCCTTCAAAACAATAGCCGAAATATTAGTTGTCGCGAAGGCAGGTGATACAATCAAACTTCGCGGAGAGTTTAATGAGTCTGGTCTCGAAATAGAATATCAAGGAATAAAAATAATAGGTGAAGATGAATCAAACAATCATTATCGCACATTTATTTATTCTAACGCCGCAACTCCTATTTTTATTATCAAAGCAAATGACGTTTCAATTAGTAATCTCGGTATCGCACAACAAGCCGCAGATCTTGCAATTCAAATAGGTGACGCATCCGGTCAAGCTTGGTACAAAGCTCATATTGACGGTGTCAAAATTGACGGTTGGTCAACTTGCACCGGCGGAGTCGGTTTTGGTCATGCGACGGTAGATGCTCCAGATCTTCATATAGAAAATTGTCTTTTTCGTTCAATCGCAGGAACTCATATTGTCTCTAATGCAACCAGGGGAAGATATAACCATAATATTCTTTTAGTATCTGCCGCAAATATCGGAATTGAACATGTACCAACAACAGCAAGCAGACCGGACACGATCATTCATAATAATAGAATATTCGGAGTAAACTCAACAGACACGGGAATTAAAATTACAAATACTCCAGATGCCGGAACTCTAAAAGCCTATGATAATTATATTTTCAATTGTGCAACTACGATAACACAAAAAGCTGAAAATGTAAGTGTACAAATGAATTATACAAATGATGCTGCGGGGGGTGTGTTGATCGATCCGATCGCATAACAGGAGATTAAATGCCTAAGATAATAATAATAGATGGAGTTATAGGCTGGGATATATACCCTCGCCTAATACGCAGACAATTCGATGATTCCGATGGAAAAGAAATAGAAATACATCTTGCAAGCCCTGGAGGGTTTGTTTTTGATGGTCTCGAAATATATAATATTATACGCGACTATAACGAAAATGTAAACAAAGTTAAAATAATTATAAAAGCACTCGCCGCGTCTATGGCAAGTTATATTTCTCTTTCGGTTCCAGTTTCTCAACGTTATGCAGAAGATAACGCCGTTTTCATGATTCATAATCCGTGGTCATTCATGATAGGTGATTATCGTGATATGAAAAAAGAAGCTAAAGAATTAGAAGCAATCACAAACTTACTTGCTAAAGGTTATTCTAATTCTTCAAGTCATTCTATAACAGAAATACTTCAACTCATGAACGACGAAACATGGTTATACGGTGATGAAATGCTTGATAGTAATTTTGTTTCTGAAATCATTAAGCATGATAATAATACTCAGAATTATTCAAAGGATGAAACATTATTATTATCAAAACAAAAATTTGATTCTATGCTCACAGAACTTAAAAAAAGCAAAGATGATTTTAAAAATGATTTATCCCGCGCGGCAGCTTTAATATCAATAAATATTATAAACAAACAATCTAAAATTCCCGCGTCTGCGGGCAAAAATAATAATACGGAGGTAATTATGAACCTTGAAGAGTTCAAGAAAAACCACCCGGAACTGTATGCCCAGGTAATTCAGATCGGGAAAGATGAAGAGTATGATCGGGCAAAGGCTCACATAACCATGGGGAAACAATCAGGAAGTCTTGATATCGCTATGAAGCATATTGAAGAAAAGACTGGATTCACTCAGGCGGTGTCAGCTGAGTATATGGCCGCCGGAATGAAAAATCAATCTATCAATAACAGAAAAATCGATGATCCCGATACCAAGGGTAGCCAAACAGGTGACGACGATAACGCCGACACAAAAGATTATACTGAAAAACTCCTAAAAAAGAGAGGGGTAAAAAATGTCAAATAATACAGTAACAAATTTTTATCCAGGTGATGGAGTGCGTGAGGTAAAGAACTCTGAACAGGGAGAGCATACAAATGATACCGGCGGAGCACTTACAGTATATCGTCTTACTATTTTAGGACGCATAACAGCAACAGGGTTGTATAAACAATATGCATCCGGTGCCGGTGACGGATCGGAAGTACCAGTCACGGTTTCACTTTCAGAAGTAGTACATACGGCTGATGGTGATAAGGCGATAGGTGTTATGCTTGCCGGTACCGTAAATGAAGGTGATCTTATCATACACGGTAGCGCCGCCGGTGTCGGAATTACCGATGCAATCAAAGATGCATTAAGAACATTTGGTATAATGGTAATACCACGGACCGAGTGTAACACACTCGATAATCAAACATAAGAGAGGTTAACAAATATGGCAGCAGATAAAAGAACAGCTTATCTTGAGGCTTATAAACAATTAACGGTTTTTATACCGTTTCTTTCAACATTTTTCACAACTAACCCTCGCGATATTGTAATGGCCGAATCGGTAAAAATTGATATCCAAAGAGGTAGTCGAAAAATTGCACCGATTATAAGCAATTTCACTCAGCGAGGTGGAAAACTTGAAAAAAGCCAGTACACACAAAAAGAGTTTACACCACCTGTAACCGCATTAGGTGGAGATTTCGCTCCAGGTGATCTAATAGAAAAAGTATTCGGTACCGATGAATACTCATCGGCCGGAATAGATTATATGGTATCACTTCAAAACTTAATAATTGATACCATGATAGAAATTGAAGCGCAGTTTAATCGAAGTTTTGAATATCAAGCATCTCAGATATTTCAGACCGGCGAACTTTCACTATATGATGATAAGGGTAATATTGCCTATACAATTGACTTTTTTCCAAAGGCAACGCATTTCCCGACCGTAAGCGTTCCATGGTCCGATGAAGATTCAGATCCTGATTTAGATATGGCAAATCTGATTGATGTTATAAAAACAAATGGACGTGTTCAAACAAGAAATATTGTTTTCGGCAAAAGCGCACTTGATAATTATTTACGCAATACAAAAGTTGATGATAAGTTTGATATCCGTAGATATACATCAGGTGAGTATAACCCACAAAGACAGAATGATGATGTAATATTGTTAGGTGATTTACTTATTGGAACTAATCGTATACCATGTTGGAAGTATGAAGGTGAATTTGAACATCCTGATGGCGGGGCAATTACAAGGTTTGTCGATGATGATAATGTATTGTTACTCCCCGGTAAAGGTGGAATGAACGTTGACTTGAGAAAAGTATATTGTCGTGTACCAACTGTAACAGGTGTCGACCCTCGCTTTGTGGGAATTGTCCCAACACGCATGGACCTTGAAGATAGGGCATATACAGCCAGAGTCTGGGTAGATGGTAGAGCTGACACACTTAATGTTGAACTGAAATCACGTCCCTTATTGATTCCAGCTTCAATTGATACTTTTGGATGTCTACAAACAGAGCTATAAGGAGAATAGTATGAAATTATATATCGTAAAACCGGGAAGATCATTATCAACGGCAAAAGGAATTGTAGGTCCGCCCGTAGATCCTGAAAAACCAACAGTAAAAGAAATCATAACCGTCAAACATTTTAAAAACGGTCAAAAAGGATTGGACACTCTTCTTGCAAGTAAAAAATGTCCGATAGTAAATGTTCCATATGTAAACAAAGATGATAAATCAGATGATAAATCAACAGATTCGGATCGGGAAGAAACATTAAAACAATTTAAAGAAAGCATAGATCGCGATGAAGAAAAAGAAAAGAAAAATGTAATAAAAAATAATAGCCAAGGGGCTAAGAGAAAATAAATGAATATAATTGAAATAGCCGAATCCGATCTTGCATTTACTCTCGAAGATACCAAGACCGGATTCGGTGTTTCACTTACATTTTATACAGCCGTTGGATTACCGGTTGCAATTCCATGTCAAACGACTGACATAAGTTATTTTGTCGATCCCGAAACAGGGGTAGGGGTTCAATCAAGAACTGTTGAAATAACAGGACGTATCACAACATTTGACAGTAATGATATTTCACCTGCAAAAGATGATATCGTCAAATATTATGATACAAAAAAAACCGAATATAAAACATGCATAAAAAAAATTATGCCTGATAGAAAATTAGGTGTATATAAGATTATCCTTGAGGCGAGAGAATGAGTGCGTTAATAACAACCCTGATCGACAAACAGGATACAAACGAAATTATCAGAGATCAACTTGCGGCAATTCTCGCGGTCGAAATTGCAAATCAAAGAACACTCGCGATAGCAGATAGTCAAAACCCGGATGATTATTCATTTTCAATTTATATCGAAAAATCAAAACCGTGGGAATCTGAAGATATGCCCCTGGTAAATATTCTATTCGATAACGATCGATTTGACAACAAAAATTCTACCGTAGTAGAAAGGCAAAGAGCAACCGGAACATTTTATATAGATTGTTATGCGAAAAAAGACACAACAAATGATAGCGGTGGTGATGAATTATCAAGTAGAGAAGCTGATAGAATTGCAAGATTAGTGCGTAACATAATAATGGCTGGTCCATATACTTATCTTGCTTTCGGAATTAAAGAACTAGGAACAGGTAATAATATTGTAACGAGTCGTCGAGTTATGCGGAGAGAAAAGTTTCAACCCGATATAAGAACAGAAGGGTATGAAAATATTATAGCTTGCAGATTAACAATAGAAGTAGAATATGACGAGCTTTCACCACAAGTTGAAATGCCCGATTTTGAATTACTTATCAACTCTTGTCAGAGAGACGACGGTAAAGTTTTTTTCACAACAGAAGACGATATGACAATATAGGAGGTTGTATGTCAATACCAGCATCAGTAGTCGCCCGTGTAACGGGTGTTAATGTAGAATTTAAAAATTTTAATTTGGGCCAAGCCTTATTTCTTTCTCAACGAATAGCTGTTATAGGGCAAGGAAATACCGCCAGTACTTACGCGCTAACAAAAAAAATTGTAACATCTCAAAAAGAAGTCGCAGAAACCTACGGTTATGGTTCCCCTGTTCACCTTGCTTCTATGCAATTACTCCCTGCTAACGGGAATGGTATCAAAGGAATTCCTATAACAATTTACCCACTCGAAGATGATGGTTCAGGAGTTGCAGCCGCGGGTTCAATAGACGTTACTGGTGATGCAACTAATCAAGGTGGAGGTTATGTATATATCGGAGGTGTGAAATCGGATTATATAGTAATCCCTGATGAAGCGACAGCTGCCGAGGCATTAGCGCTTATAAAAATCGCGGTCGATGCGATACTCCATATGCCGGCAACAACCGGAGCAGTAGCCGCCCCGGCATTACCACTCACGTCGAAATGGAAAGGGTTATCAGCTAACGATATAACAATTGATGTTTCAGAGATAGAGTGTGACGGTCTCGTTTTTGCAACCACCGTTTTCGCGTCAGGCGCTGCAAATCCAGACGTACAAGATGCTCTTGATATTATAGATGAAACATGGGAAACAATTATTATTAATTGCATGAATTATGATGATACCGCATCAAACCTATTATATCATACTTTCGGTGAAGCAAGATGGGAACAAACGGTGAAAAAACCTCTCGTAGTTGCTACTGGATGTATTGATGATTATGCAACCCGTACAGCGGTTACCGATGCTGACGACACAAACAGAACCATGTTTCTAATTCAATCATGCGGATCAAGGGAACTTCCCTTCGTTATCGCTGCCCAGGGACTTGTCAACGATATTGCGCAAAAAGCAAATGATAAACCAGCTCATAATTATATCGGAATATTACAAGGACTTCATACCGGTGAAGATATTGTGCAAGAAAATCATGCAACAAGAGATAACGCTATTAAGTTAGGTGCTTCAACAAACTCAAAGAAAAGTGGACTCGCAGCGATTGAAGATATTGTAACTTTTTATCATCCCTCTGGAGAACCTACCCCTGCTTATCGATATGTGGTAGACATTATAAAATTACAAAACATAGTATATAATCTTGATATAATTCAAGAAGCGTTTAGAGGCAGGCCACTTATTCCGGACGGTGAGCCAACTAACGATCCTGATGCGGTACAGCCTAAAATGGTACTAACCGTATTGGCAAACTTAGCTGGTTCTTTAGCTTTAGGTAAATCTGCAATTATATCAGATCCGGGATTCACAAAAACAAATATGACAGTTGCAATCGACGACACAAATCCGAAAAGAATCAACACGGTTTTTCCAGTAAAACTTTCCGGTAATGTAGAAGTCAATTCAACAGACGTTTATTTTTCATTTTATTTTGGTAATTAAAAGGAGTAACAAATGGCAGCAGGTGGACCATTAGAAAGTATAACAATTAACAACCGGCGTTTTCCCGTAGACGGTGAAATAAATGCCATGGTTTCACTTCCGGGATTCACGAACGAAGCAAAATTAAATGGTGATTTTGCTTCGTTTAGAACTGTTAAAACCGCAAAAGTAGGAAAAGTAAAAGCAATTCCGATTGTAATAGATAATTCCAGGGGCGATATGGAGTTTATACAGGACATTATGGATTCACCAGAGCCGGTTCCATTTTTTGCGACGGAGGTTGATGGGACGGTTTGGGAAGGTAACGTAGTGATTGTGGGTGATCCTGAAAAATCTACAAAAGAAGCAACCATGGAAATTGAAGTACATGGAATTATTAAAAGGCAGGGTTCATAATGGGTATATTAAACAACAAAGAAGAAAACAAGAAAAAAAATAAAATAGATCGCGAAACAGCTAACGATTTATTTACAAATTTCTGTGAAGATTGGGAAATTGATTGTGATGAAGCCGGAATGTCTCAAGATGATAAAATTGATTTTAATTCTCAAAAAGCAAAGATCGTAAATGCAGTAATGAAAGGAAGACTTGTATATGAAAATGAAATATTAACATATACCGTAAGTTCAAAATCATCCGACGCCGGAAAAGAAATTAAAATCAAACGTCCATTAGGTGCCGCCTATATGGAAATGGACAGATACAAGGACCGCGAAGGTGTTCATAAAACTTATGCAGTATTAGCCAGTATGGTAGGTCAATCTACTTCGTTTTTTTCAAAGTTAGAT
>Ga0114922_10003234_pt1 | contig 15236 bp, 18 predicted proteins | sample AartaG_FD_100975 | JGI IMG/M metagenome (GOLD analysis project Ga0114922, IMG submission 100975) | Deep subsurface microbial communities from Aarhus Bay to uncover new lineages of life (NeLLi) - Aarhus_00045 metaG | ecosystem: Environmental > Aquatic > Marine > Oceanic > Sediment | place...
TATGGGTTTAGATCCTATCAGATTTTTGATTATTCCGCGTATTCTTGCTGTTACTGTTATGACACCATTGTTAAGTCTATTTTTAATATTTTTTGGCTTAGTAGGATGCGGTGTTGTTATGCAGAGTTTGGGTTTCAATTTTAATATGTATACCCATGAGTTATATACAGCCATAGATTTTGGAGATTTTATGGGTGGATTAGTTAAGACATTCGTGTTTGGCATCGTAATTTCTGCTATTGGTTGTTTGCATGGTTTAAAAACTCGTTTTGGCGCTAGTGCAGTTGGTTATTCCACTACACAAGCAGTAGTTAGTAGTGTCATTATGATAGTTATTATTGATGGGGTGTTTGCTTGGATTTACTACGTGTTAGGAATATAAAATGATTCAAGAAACACCGATAATTGAAGTTCAACATTTGTCAATAAAATATGATGAAAGAACCATAATTGATGATATTAGTTTTAGTGTTAGGGAAGGTGAGATATTTATAATATTAGGCGGCTCTGGAAGTGGCAAGACGACAATATTTAATCGTATGATCGGACTGCAAGAACCAACCGCAGGAGAAGTCATAATTGAAGGTGAGAATATAACAACAGCATTTGGTGAACAGAAAATTAATATTCTCAGAAAGATAGGAGTCATGTATCAAAGTGCAGCATTATTCGGTTCGATGAATTTACTAGGAAATGTTTGTTTACCGCTGGAGGAATTTACCGATTTATCTAGGGAAGCAATAAATATAATCGCACTTAATAAATTGCAGATGGTCGGTTTAGGTGATTTTGTTGATTATATGCCAGCGGAAATTAGTGGAGGTATGCAGAGGAGGGCAGCAATCGCAAGAGCAATGGCTTTGGATCCAAAAATTCTATTCCTTGATGAGCCGTCAGCGGGTCTAGATCCGATTACTTCTGTGCAGTTGGACAGCCTTATTATTAGCTTAGCGCAAACTTTGGGGATTACTTTTGTGGTAGTTTCTCATGAGTTGCCTAGTATTTTTACTATCGCTGATCGAGTTGTTGTATTATATGATGGCAAGATAGTAGCCAAGGGAGATCCGAAGACATTGCGTGATGAATGTGATAATGTATACGTCAGAAAATTTTTTAATCGAAAGGCATAATTAAGAAGAATCGTAATTATGATACCAAGCAAACAAATTAGTTATTTCCGAATTGGCAGTTTTGTTATTACAGGGATTATTTTGTTGGTCATTGCTATCCTTGTTTTGGGTTCGGGCATGATATTTAAAAGGGTTGTTTATGTGGAAACATATTTTAATGAATCTGTACAAGGTTTAATAGAAGGTTCGCCGGTTAAATATCTTGGTATGGAAATAGGTAATGTAGCCGAAATAAATTCTATCAAAAATATATATAATGTATATAAAGTGAGTCAGGATGGTGAAGGAAGCGTTTACAATCAATATATTTATGTCAAAATGGCAATTTCCTCAAAATTTTTTAACAATTTATCCAATAAAGAAATAGAACAACAAATTAAAGATGATGTGGCTAGCGGATTGCGATTTAAATTAGCCCCGCAAGGATTGACTGGTAATGTATATGTAGAATTAGATTATGTTGATCCAAAAACTCATCCCTTATTACCTATTGATTGGCAGCCGGTATATTTTTATATTCCTTCAACCACAAGTGCTCTTGCTTATTTTGCTGAAAATCTGCAATATTTATTAGGAGAGTTGCGAGAAGTTGATTTTCGGAAACTTTTTAGCGATATGCAGCATGCGATTATTTCTATTAATAATGTTTCTTATAAAACAAGTAAGCTGTTGACCGAAAGCAATCAACAAATAGTAAATGTAATTAATAATCTACGTGATATTTCACAAAATTTAACTGCCTTATCTGAGCAAGCTAAAGCATTTCCATCGCAAACATTATTTGGTAAACCACCGCCACCTTTAAATTTAGGTAAATTATGAAACTAAGATATTTTGTTATTTATCCTCCTTCGCAGAAAACCACGGGTTTACCCGTGGATGAATGCGAAGAGGATACCCTCCATAGCCTTGGCGAAGGAGGGTTAATGCTTCGGAGGATAGATTCCTCACAAAGTGAGGTTGCCATAAGAACCACGTGTTTACGCGTGGTAATCTATAGTTTGATAGTTTTGATATGTCTAACCTCTTTTGGTTGCATGAGGGCGAAGTATCTGCAACGCAATGAGTATATGTTGGATGTGGAAATGCCAAGTGGAGCCAAATATACGTCAAACAAAGTTTTGGAAATAAGTAATGTTACTATAGCTCCACAGTTTTCTAATCTAAGTTTTGTGTATCGTACCAGTGATATTAATTATACGAGAGATTATTATCACATATTTTTTAATCCACCAGCACAGCAGATAGAGCAACTAATCGTTAAATATTTGCGGACTAAAAATTTATTTAAGTATATTGTTAGTGACGTTAGTATCTTACAACCAAATTATGTTTTGCGTTCTAAAATTACTGCTTTATATGCAGATTACCGTGATTTTAAACGACCAAAAGCTATTGTAGTTATTCATTTTACTTTATTTAATAATAAGACACATATTCTAATAGACAAGAAGTTTTCTGCGGTAATTCCGTTACGGCAAAAAAATACTCAAAGTTTAGTATATGCATGGAATAAGGGGTTAGAAAAAATCCTGGCGCAATTATGCGGTGAGCTTCGTAAAGTAATTATTTAATGATCTGAGTTATTGGTATGGAAAAAAAATCTCCGAATGTTTTTGGTAGAGTTGCTGTATTGATGGGAGGCACGTCCTGTGAACGTGAAGTTTCCCTTATGTCCGGGAAAAACGTACTTGAGGCACTGCGGCGTAAAGGTGTCGATGCTTATCCCATTGATTTAGGTCAGAATATCATCGAGCAACTACAAATCAATAGGCCTGATCGGGTATTTATTGCTTTACATGGCCCTAATGGTGAAGATGGTATTATTCAAAGTGTTTTGGAGGTTTTAGATATCCCATATTGTAGCAGTGGAGTTATCGCATCTACATTAACCATGGATAAATATAAAAGTAAATTATTCTGGAAGAGTCTTGAATTACCCGTTTTACCTCTAATGATATTGAATGAAAAAGATGATTTTGCCAAGATTGTTAAACAATTTGATTTCCCGTTATGTGTAAAACCAACGAATAGCGGATCGAGCTTAGGAATATCGAAAATAACTAGTGTTGCCCAATTACCGAAAGCTTATAAATTAGCTAAACAATATGGTTCACAAGTCATGGTAGAACCATGGATAGAAGGACGAGAATTTGATGTTTGTATTTTAGGAAGTAAGGCTTTACCAATTGTTGAAATCGTACCTCCGAAAGGAAGTTTTTATGATTATGAAGCAAAGTACTTTAGTGATAAGACAAAGTATATTTGTCCATGTAACTTATCTGCTGAAGAACAGAAACAATTGCAAATTATGGCATTGAAAGCTTTTCAATCCTCGGATTGTCGTTATTGGAGTAGAGTCGAGTTTATGCAAGATAAAAATGGAAAGTTTTGGTTATTAGAAATAAATACAATACCTGGATTAACATTGCATAGCATAGTTCCATTAGCAGCTAAACAAGCTGGTATAAATTTCGATGATTTAATTTATAAGATTCTTGGATTTACTCTTAAAAAATGACTAATAGGAAGCTGATAACTATACGATCTTTTTTATCAGTATTACTATTAATTTTATTAGTCAGTGGATTATTATGGGGCTGGTCAGTACTTAAGGATCCACAAATTTTTCCGATTAACGAAGTTAAAATCAAAGCTACCTATCAACATATTGATCCACAAACCATACAACATGCTATAGCTTCTTATGTTAATAGCAGTTTTTTTGCAGTGGATATCACCTCAATAAAAAAGCAGCTTTTGCAATTACCTTGGGTTTATATGGTTTTCGTTAATCGAGTTTGGCCTGATAAAATTTTTGTTAAAATAACTGAACAAACAGCTGTAGTACAATGGAATAATAATTCTTTATTAAATTCTGATGGTGAAATTTTTACTCCTTCTAAATCTACTTTTCCTGGTAATTTGCCTGTCTTATTCGGTCCTGAGGATCAAGTTGAAGAGATTTGGCAGTATTATCAACAAATGAATCAGGCTTTAGTTAAGTTGGGATTAACAATAATTCAAGCAAGCTCAGACGAGAGGGGATTGTGGCAGTTAGTTTTGAGTAATAGTATTAATTTAATGTTGGGAAATACTGATATTATGAATAAGTTTTATATGTTTGTTAAAGTTTATCCTAAGATTATTGGTGCAAATGGTGGTAGGGTTAAAAATATTGATTTACGTTATGCAAATGGATTAGCCATAAAATGGAAAAAATAAGTAAAAATATCTTGAGAATAGATCTATTCTAGATTATTGTAGTATCTATATTTGAGGTAAGTTTTTTACTAAAAAAATTAATGTAATATGATAAAAAAATTTGATAATTCTTTGATAGTTGGATTAGATATTGGAACTACCAAAATTGCAGCATTAGTTGGTGAAGTTAATGAAGATGGTAGTGTTGAGGTAATTGGAGTCGGTTCACATCCTTCACAAGGGTTAAAACGTGGCGTCGTAGTCAATATAGAGGCTACTGTAAATTCAATTCAGCGTGCTATAGAAGAAGCTGAATTGATGGCAGGTTGCGAAATTCGTTCAGCATATACCGGGATTTCAGGCAGCCATATTCGTAGTTTAAATTCGCACGGTATTGTTGCTATTCATGATCGTGAAGTTACCCAGATCGATGTGGATAGAGTTATTGATGCAGCGAAAGCTTTAGCGATACCAGCAGATCAAAAGATTCTGCATATTTTGCCTCAAGAGTTTGTTATCGATAGTCAAGAAGGAATTCGGGAACCGATTGGTATGTCAGGAGTGCGTTTAGAAGCTAAGGTTCATATTGTAACTGGAAGCGTTAGCGCAGCACAGAATATTGTAAAATGTGTTGAACGTTGTGGCCTTAAAGTTAGCGATATCGTTTTACAACAGTTAGCTTCTAGTTGTTCAGTGCTGAGCGAAGATGAAAAAGAATTAGGTATATGTATGGTAGATATCGGTGGAGGAACAACTGATATCGCAATATTTACTGATGGTGCTATTCGGCATACCGCAGTAATTCCAATTGCAGGTGACCAGGTCACTAATGATATTGCTGTTACCATGCGTACTCCAACTAAGTATGCTGAGAAAATTAAAATTGAGCATGGATGTGCATTGGCTAGTTTAGTAGATCATGCTGCTACTGTTGAAGTTCCTGGTGTCGCACATCGACAAGCAAAAGATTTATCTTCGAAAGCTTTAGCAGATGTCATTGAGGCGCGCTATGAAGAATTATTCACTTTAGTAGCAGCAGAGTTGCGTCGTAGTGGTTTTGAGGATTTAATAGCAGCAGGAATTGTATTGACTGGGGGCGCGGCAAAAATCAAGGGTGCTTTGGAGTTAGCTGAGCAAGCTTTCCAAAAGCCAGTTCATCTTGGTGCGCCACAGAATGTTAGTGGTATGACAGAAGTTTTGAACAATTCCGTATATGCAACCAGCGTTGGCCTTTTATTATCAGGATATCAACGACAACATGAAAAACAACCGGAAATAAAGTTGACTATCGGAGCTAAGAGTCTCTGGAGGCGGATGAGAAATTGGTTTCAAGGGAATTTTTAAACTTAAGTTTCACGAGGCTTGAGGAAAACCAGGAAAGTGGAAGAAAATCTTTAATTTTTTAGAGACTTAAGGAGAAAAGGTAAATGTTTGAAATATCTGAGAACCAGATGGTGAATGCAGTAATTAAAGTGCTTGGTATCGGCGGTGGTGGCGGCAATGCTATTGATCATATGATCGAGGAAAGTATCGAAGGGGTGGAATTTATCAGTGCTAATACCGATGCTCAAGCATTAAAAAGTTCTAAAGCGACAGTTTTGTTACAATTAGGAAATGAAATTACTAAAGGATTAGGAGCAGGTGCTGATCCAGAAATAGGTAGACTTGCAGCAGAGGAAAACAGAGATCGAATTCGCGATATGTTAAGTGGTGCTGATATGGTATTCGTTACTTGTGGTATGGGTGGTGGTACAGGGACAGGTGGCGCACCTATTGTAGCTGAAGTTGCCAAAGAACTTGGTGTTTTAACTGTAGCCGTTGTAACTAAACCATTTGTTTTTGAAGGTCGCAAGCGAATGTTGATTGCTGAAGAAGGAATTAGAAATTTATCTAGAAATGTTGATTCATTAATTACTATTCCTAACGATAAATTACTTAGTGTATTGGGGAAGAATATTAGTTTGTTAAACGCCTTTAAAGCGGCTAATAATGTTTTACTTGGAGCAGTACAAGGCATTGCCGATCTGATTACCAGACCAGGTTTAATCAACGTGGATTTCGCTGATGTGCGTACTGTTATGGCTGAAACTGGAATGGCGATGATGGGGACCGGTGTAAGTAGTGGTGAGCAACGTGCCAGCGAGGCTGCTGAAGCTGCCATTTCTAGTCCTTTGTTAGAAGACATAGATTTAACTGGAGCGTGTGGAGTATTAGTCAATATTACTGCCGGTTTGAACATGTCAATCGGTGAGTTTGAAGAAGTGGGTAATGTAATTAAATCATTTACCTCAGAAAATGCAACTGTTGTGGTTGGTACAGTTATCGATCCAAATATGCATGATGAATTACGAGTTACTGTGGTAGTTACCGGAATAAGTAGACAAGGCGAGGTAATTGAGACAAAAACGAGCTTAACTGAAAATACAAAACGCGATGGTAGTATAGACTACCATAAGTTAGAAAAACCTACTGTGTTGCGTAATCAACCACAAGATTTTGTTGATGTTGCAGTGGAAGAGACAGATAATAATATAGAGTATTTAGATATTCCGGCTTTTTTACGACGTCAGGAAAATCGAGAAAATAAGGAAAAGTAATTAAATTATTGTTTATTGTTAGTGTTATGTTACAATTTCCCGAATTTAATAATGAGAACACAATGGAATGGTTTACCAGCGTACTTTAAAAAATATTATTCGTGCAACCGGTGTTGGAATACATACCGGTGAAAAAGTTTATCTTACTTTAAGACCCGCTCCTCCTAACAGTGGGATTGTATTTTGTCGAACAGATTTAAATAAACCGGTGTGTATACCGGCACTTACTCAGAATGTAGGCGATACTACCTTATCTACTTCCTTAATAAGGGATAATGTTCGTATTTCCACGATAGAACACCTTATGTCGGCTTTTGCTGGACTTGGTATAGATAATGCTTATGTAGATGTTAATGCGCCAGAAGTCCCTATTATGGATGGTAGTGCTGGCCCCTTTGTATTTTTAATTCAATCTGCTGGGATTGAGGAACAAAGGGCGGCGAAAAAATTTATTCGTATCAAACGCAAAATCGAAGTCAAAAGCGGTGATAAAAAAATTATTATTAAACCATTTGATGGTTTTAAAGTTTCTTTTACTATTGATTTTGATCATCCAGTATTTCACGATAGTATACAGTCAGGAGAAATGGATTTTTCAGATGCCTCATATGTAAAAGAAATTAGTCGTGCGAGAACCTTTGGTTTTCTTTCCGAATTTGAGTATTTACAAGCTAATAATTTGGCCTTAGGTGGAAGTTTAGATAATGTTGTAGTTGTTGATGATTATCGAGTTATGAATGAGGATGGATTGCGTTATAAAAATGAATTTGTTAAGCATAAAATTCTAGATGCGATTGGTGATTTATTTTTATTAGGCTATAATCTAATCGGTGCTTTTCATGGTTATAAATCAGGCCATGCATTAAACAATGTATTGTTACAGACTTTACTTACTGAACAAAAAGCTTGGGAAGTTGTTACTTTTAAAGATTCGGAGCAAATACCAGTAGGTATAATCCCGGCAATTGAAGCAGCATAGAATATTGTTTTGTAGTTGTGAAAATTAAATGGATCTTATTGCTTACTCTCTTTATCTCAAATATTTGTTATTCACAAGAATTATCGCTTTTAGTTGGAAAAGTAGAACCTATTTTTAATAGCAAATCTTCAAATGGTTGGCAGGTTGACTATCTCCATGATTTGTATAAATATTTCGCTTTATCGGCTTCTTATATTAATGAAGGTCATCTTACAGATCATAAGCGTGATGGACTTGCCACACAACTGTGGGGTCATATCCCTCTATTTAAACGCCGCGTTTTGCTCGCTATCGGAGGAGGTGCATATTACTATTTTGACACTGCGACAAAACAAAATGACAATTTCGAAAATACTCATGGTTTAGCTCAGATCTATAGTGTTTCAGCTACTTATTATATAAGTTCGCCATGGTTTGTACGATTGTTGGTAAATCGCATTAATCATTCACATGATGTCGACGCAAATATATATCTTCTTGGAATCGGATGTCAACTTTGGCATGAATCGAAAGATAACAATGTGAAGAAAATTAATAAAACTGGCAAGGAAGTTATGGGATTCATAGGAGAGGCGATTTCCAATAATTTACATAATCATAGTGGTATAGTTGGTGGACTCGAATTTCGCACTGGAATTGTGAGGAACTTAGATTGGACGTTTACATGGCTATGTGAAGATAATCCCTATATCTCACGTAATGGTCTTGGTAGCCAACTCTGGATTGTTGATAAATTCTTCAATCAACGTGTAGATTTAGGTTTTGGTATCGGACCATATTATTTTATTAACCAGAAGTATCTGCCAGAATCAGAAAGGGATAATCGCAACAACATAGGAGCACTAGTTTCCATTACCACAAGTTATCGATTTACAAATCATTGGTTTACTCGGTTTAATTGGAATAGGGTACTGAGCAGGCATGACCGTGATACAGATGATTTTGTATTAGGGTTGGGATACAGCTGGGGTTAACGGTAGTTGCCTTTTTTGTATACTTTCAGGACTTCATCGATGTAAACTGAAAGTATATTAATTAGAATATCTATTTGTTTTTTCTTATGATATTTTATAGCTATTTCAAGCTCGGAAATAACTTCTTTTATTTTCGGAACGCCGCAGTAACATGATGCCCCAGATAATTTATGAAGGTGCATTGCTAATTTTTTATAATTATCACGGTCAGCTAAAATTTTAGATTTAGATTCTGGCAAGCTTTCTATGTACATGGCCATTATTTTTTCAGCTAAATCTGGTTTGCCACTGACAAGCCGCATACTTTCTTGCCAGTCTATTGCCGGTTTTGATTTATACATATTTTTAGTCCATTTAATTTGTAATTATAAGTTTTTGTATTATTATTACAAGAATGAGGATATAGCCGATGAAATTGTCGATGATAATTTACTCCATTTCTTTTTGGGTATTATATATGATATTTCGTAAAGATTTGCATAATCACTAGCTTTTAATAGATAATCATCGCTAGTTATAAGCTTATCTATTAATCCTAATTCTACGGCTCTAGATCCATACCAGTGTTCACCTGTTGCTAATTTTTCTATGTTTACAGATGGTCGATGTACGGATATAAACTCTTTAAATAGTTTGTGAGCTTCTTCAACGTCTTCTTGCATTTTTTTACGTCCTTTATTGGTGTTTTCCCCAAACAAAGACAGAGTTCGTTTATATTCTCCAGCTGTAATCTGTTCGAATTCAATATCATGTTTTTTCAATAAACGATTGAAATTAGGAAGTTGTGCAACAACTCCAATAGATCCAATGACTGCAAATGGTGCTGCAAAAACTTGATCAGCTACGCAAGCCATTAGGTAACCGCCACTAGCTGCAGCTTTATCGATAATTGCTATGAGTGGGATTTGACGGTCACGAATACGTTGCAGTTGTGAGGCAGCTAAACCGTAACTTTGTATCATTCCACCGACGCTTTCGATACGCACCACAATCTCGTCTTTGATCGTAGCTACTTTGAGTATCGCTGTGATTGCTTCTCGTAATGTTTCAACTTCCGATGCTCTGATATCACCTTTAAAATTAAGTACAAAAATGCGTTTTTTGGCCTCTTTCTCAGTTGCCTTTTTCAACGTTTTTTTATGTTTTTTCTGTTCTTTTACTAATTGTTTAAAATCTTTTTTACTTAATATTTCACGGTTTAAAATATTCCGCATATTTTTATATTTGTCGTTAAGTTTCCTTATGATTAATTTTTCTTTACGTTTGCTTTTACTGGTAATTGCTGCGACAAAGCCAATTAAAATTAACATCGCAGCAAGCGAAGTAACAATTTTTGCTAAAAATATTCCATATTCAGATAGAAAATGTGACATATTACTCTCCGTTTAACCGATTATTCATTTCTCAGCAATTCTCATTTTGATCTATTTTAAAAGCCATTTCACGTCATACCCGCGAAAGCGCATAAGCGTCAACAAGCCTATTTCATCGTCATCCCATAACCCTCCTCGTCATCCCGCGGCTTGACCGCGGGATCCAGTTTAACGAAGCATCTCTCGTTTTGCTAGAGACAAAAACCCATCATACAAATGACGGAATCAAATCCTTAAGTTGACGCCTATGCGGGAATGACAGCATCAAAATGTGAATTACTGTTTATTCAATAATAGCAGATATAGCATTACTATTAAATTTTAATGTTATTTTTTATTTTTAGTTTTTTTAGAGATTCTATTTTGGCTTTAATAATAGCTTTGGTATCACTATCAAGATTAGGTAATTTCAATGCTTGCTGTAATTGAACGACAGCTATTTCGAAATCTCCTTGAAGCTCATAAAGTTTGGCCATTGATTGATAAGCATCAGCAAGATGATTAGATTTTCCCTGTGCTTTAGCAAGTAGAATATATAAAGTTTCATTGTTTGGATAATTTAAAGTCTGTTTATTTAAAAAAAGACGAGCTTGGTTTGGCTGTTTAGCTTTAAGTAAAGTTTGCGCGTATTGAATAATAAGTGGATAGTAGTCAGGGTATAAAGCCAAGGAATCATGCAAAATTTTTACAGCTCTTTGAGGTTGTTTATTAGCTATTTCTATGTTTGCTAGTGCCATTTGATAGATAACTTGATCAGGATTACTAGCAATTAAATTATTAATCACTTGAGTAGCTGCTTTAGATTTGTCAGCTTTTAATAACGCTAAAGCGTATCCATATTTAGCAGCTTTTAGATTGGTGCAAGTATGATTTTTTAGTTGATTTTGGAAATAATCTACGGCATCTGAGCTACTTTTGGTTGTTTCAGCGACTTTAAGCCGAGCGTAGATTAAATAGTAGTCAAGACTGCTGTTGATTTTTTTCCGTGGATATTGTTTAGCACGGTTTTCCGCATCCGCAATACGAATATCTGTGACAGGGTGATCTTTGAGATATGCTGGTATTCTGTCACCGTAGTTTATAGCAGCTCGTTGCATGCTACGAAAAAAAGTTGGCATCGCCATAGGATCAAATCCAGCACGATATAAAGTTTGGATACCAATTCGATCAGCTTCTTCCTCATTATCGCGAGTGAAATTTATCATATTTTGTGCACCGCCACCAAGAGTGGCCATAGCTGCAGCTATCGCAGCGCCAGAATTAGTTTGTCCACCGATAACTATAGCAGCGAGGAGAGCTGCCAATGAGGGCAAAGTTAATTTTTTAGCGTGACTCACGGTGCGAGCAATATGATGTTGATTGACATGAGTAATTTCGTGAGCTAGTGTGGCGGCTAATTCGCTTTCACTTTGTGTCGTTAAAATTAAACCCGAATTAACGCCGATGTATCCACCTGGACCTGCAAAGGCATTAATTTCGGAATCGTTGACAACGAAAAAATGAAAATTAGTCCAATGATTATTGGCGTGTTCTGCTATTCTATTGCCAATTGAATTTAAATAATCATTAATTAAAGGATCATGATTAATAGATATTTGCTTGTTAAGTTGTTGCATAAAGGCTTTGCCTAATTGCTGTTCTTGAGCTTCCGGTAAAGCAATTGAACTATAATTACCCAAATCGGGTAATTGTTGGGCATTTATATGGCAAGTTGTTAAAATACTGAATATAATTAATAGTTTGATGAATTTTTGCATCTTTGTTATTTTAGCATATTAAATAATTAGAGTAGGTGTATTATGTTTCAGATTATAGCAAAATGGTTACGTTGTTACTTCTCTGATATAGAAGCGGTTTCTCTGTCTATTATTATAGTTTTAACGGTATTAATGTTTTTGATAATGGGCAAAATCATGATACCTATTGTCGCTAGCATAATAATTGCTTATATGTTAACTGGTTTTGTTAAACAATTGCAGCGCTGGAAGTTTCCACATTTATTAGCAGTTGTTTTAGTGTTTTCATTATTTATGGGTGTTTTGTTGATTTTGTTTATCTGGTTATTGCCATTATTATTGCAGCAGTTGATTAATCTATTTGCTGAAGTTCCACATATGTTGAGCCGTGTTCAAGCATTTGTAATGAGTTTGCAAATCCATCATCCGGAGTTTTTTTCAGCCGATTTAATTAAACGTATTACTACTGAGTTGACTCAATATGTGACTAAATTTGGGCAATTTATTTTATCTTTTTCCATAGCAACGATTGGTAATGTTATGACTTTTGTTGTTTATCTAGTAATAGTGCCACTATTAGTTTTTTTCTTCTTAAAAGACAGTGATCTGATTTGTAATTGGATCACTAGATTTTTACCGGAAAAGCATCAAATTATGAATCAAATTTGGCATGAACTTGATAGAAAAATCGGTGATTTTATTCGTGGTAAACTAATTGAAATAGTAGTTGTAGCTTTTGTGTCGTTTATTGCTTTTGCTCTTATGGGCATCAATTACTTTATATTATTAGCGGTTGGAGTTGGGGTATCTGTTATTATTCCATATGTTGGTGCTATTTTAATAACTATCCCGGTAGTTATAATTGCTTTTTTACAATGGGGGTGGAGCGCACATTTGGCTTACTTATTAATAATTTATACGGTTATCATTACTTTGGATGCGAATTTATTAGGTCCATTAATATTTTCCGAAAAAATGCGCTTGCACCCGGTAGCAATAATACTTGCTATAATAATATTTGGTGCCCTATGGGGCTTTTGGGGAATATTTTTCGCAATTCCATTAGCTACATTGGTGGATGTATTATTAAAAAGATGGCCTAAAGTTGGGGAGAGGTAATTTATGTATAATTTGAAAATAGCATTATTGATTTTTTTTACTTTGGGTTTGTTGGTTTCGTGTGTTTCATGGAAGAAATACGACTATCATAGTAGAGCTTGGCAGATAGAGGAGGTTCGCCCTATTGAAATACCGCCAGGTTTTGACGGTTCGAATATAGAAGAATATTATTCGGTTCCATATCTGGGGGATGATTCTTCTCTAGTAGTTATAGATCAACCACCAGCAAAACACATATATCAACCACCAGCAAAAGAGTATTATCCTATTCCTGATGTTGTTCATGAAAATATGAAACATTCTGAGTCGGGAGAGGTACCGAAGCGGTTATAACGGCGCCGACTCGAAATCGGTCGGGGAGTTAACCTCCCACGCGGGTTCGAATCCCGCCCTCTCCGCCATACAAAAGTTCGATCCATAAGCATTTGCCATGATAAGCAGCTTGCTTAATTGCTTCTAGTCGTGCTTGATGTGCTTGTTCTTCTGCTTCTGTAGCCCGAATGATTTTTAACGGTTTTCTGTCTTTTACTATTTGACGTACTTTTGATCGTTTAATTTCTTTTCTTGTGGTTCCTCCTTCGTCAAACATACTCATTTGTCCACCTGTCATAGCTAAGTATACTTCAGCTAATAAATGAGCATCTAGTAAAGCACCATGCAATTCACGTTTACTATTATCTATTCCATAGCGTTTACAAAGTGCATCCAAACTATTTTTTTTACCCGGGTGTTTTTTTCGAGCATAAGTTAGCGTATCAAAAATATTGATATATCTTTCAATCGGTTCAGAATTTGAATCGGATAATTTAAGTTCATAGTTTAAAAAGCCAATATCAAATGGAGCATTGTGAATTATTAATTCAGCTCCATTTATATAGCCGATCAAAGCTGATTTAATGTCTGCAAACAGAGGTTTGTTGTTGAGAAATTCATTAGTTATACCATGAACTGATAAGGCATCTTTTTCTATTTTACGTTGTGGATTTACATACTGATGAAAATTGTTTCCAGTAAGACGTCGTTCAATGAGTTCGACACCACCGATTTCGATAATCCTATGTCCTAATTCTGGTTCAAGACCCGTTGTTTCTGTATCTAGTATTATTTGACGCATTATTAATATATGATAATAAAATCTTCTAATTCTTGCCAAGGTAATTTTTTACTAATAACTGATTTAATTCTCGCAAGCTTTGGTCCTTGCCATAACCATTTTTCAAATTGAGTTATTTGTTGCTGTTCACCACAAGCAAGCACTTCAACATTACCATTGTCAGTATTTTTAACCCATCCGGTAAGCTTTAATTTTTTAGCTTCCTGCTGAGCTGCACTACGGTACCATACTCCTTGAACCCAACCGCTGACAATGTAGTGAATGCATACTTTAGGCATAATTAGTTTCTCACAGTTAACAGAACTCGTAAGTGCCGTAAAATCTCTTTGTCCAATGAGTCAGAACATAATAGCACAGGTAATGTAAAAAATTTCTTTGCTATGTCAAAGTTTAAAATAATTAAATAACGAGATACAAAACTATCAAGGCGCAGATGAGCATTTAAAATCCGATTTTCATTATTCAATAATCGCCAAGAATTATCCTTTTCCTTCCAAAGTTTTATTATTGCTTTGCTACTTTTTAAAACCCCATAACGTTGCAAAGTAGCATGAAGACTGTAGCTGATTAAAATTATTAGAAAAATGATCAGCCAGATGGGAAAATTTAACAATAATATGCAACAAATAGCCCCTAAATGAGTCGTACATAAAAATATTACTAAATATTTCGAAAGCTGTGGTTTTATTACTATTTTCATTTGATAATTAATATTAATAAAGTTTAAACCCGGTTTTTATAACAGCCATCATTTTTTAAAAATCGACTAAGAAAGGCACCAGTATCTATGTGAATTGTTTCATTTTCCATATAAATATTGGTCATGATTAATTGAAATGTCTGAATTTATTTTATAATCGTAATATGTTTCATCTTCAAAAAAAGGCAGCATCACCTTAGATCTATTCATCTTTTAATCTCCAATTAATTTTTTAATTAGTATACACGACATATTAGTATACACGACATAATAGTATAACTTGCAATTGGCATTATTGCATCTTCGTACA
>Ga0114922_10003235_pt1 | contig 15233 bp, 14 predicted proteins | sample AartaG_FD_100975 | JGI IMG/M metagenome (GOLD analysis project Ga0114922, IMG submission 100975) | Deep subsurface microbial communities from Aarhus Bay to uncover new lineages of life (NeLLi) - Aarhus_00045 metaG | ecosystem: Environmental > Aquatic > Marine > Oceanic > Sediment | place...
CGATGACGATATCGCCCATATGATAGGGAGATTTATGGAAGGTATAGAGGTAAGCGACGATTCCCTTGCCGTTGATCTTATCAATAGGGTGGGGCCGATCCCGGGCCACTTTCTCAGCGAGGCGCATACGAGGAGGTGGTGGAACAGAGAACAATACGTAACAGAGAGCGCAGACCGTTTAACCTATCCGGAATGGAAAAACGGGGGCAAGAAAAACGACATGGATTATGCAAAGGAAAAAATGGAGGAAATTCTATCCGGGCACACGGTAAAACCACCACTCACGGCAAGTGAGGAAGAAGAAATAGAAAAAATTCTAAAAGAAGCACGCGAATATTTTAAAAATAACGGTTTCATATCATCTTCGGAATGGCAGGAATATATGAAAACATTAAAGGAAGAGGGTAGGGTATATGAGTAGTATTTTTTCTTTTTTCTCATAACCTACTACCGTGGCCAGACATGTTCATGACAATGAGCCACGGTATATGGGAAAATAAGCCTAATCCTTGTGGGTACGTCGTATACTTTTCCATCGTAATAGAGCTCTTTTTCGAGCTTTTTGAATTGATACAGATCGAAGGGCAAATTTCTCAAAAGCCAGTGAAAGTCGTAAGAATTAGTGCTATACATCGCCCCTTTTAAATCACATTTTAAAGTGGTTGATTTCTTTTTCTCATTAAATTCGTACTCCATATTAGTGATGATAGGCAAGACCACCTACCTGAGCCCTGATATCCGTTGATGGATCTATGACGAGGAAAATTCCAAAAATGACAGTGGTGGTGAAAAACAACACACTGTATCGATGTGCTGGCCAGCGTTGAAGAAAGAAAATATCAGAGGGAAAAAAGTCATTCGGCTTACTCCTGGATGGATACTGTAGAGGAAATTCTCGACTTTTCTGATTGGATGGAAATTTCCATACATGTTCACCCCATTTCTTTACAGAGACTGAAAAAGCTTCTCTCGGATTGCACAACAACTGCGAACAGCATAAGTTCTCAGAAAGGAAACCAAACCCTTTGACAAATAAGAACAGGATGTTATGTATAGGTATAGCATGTATACTAAAATACAGAGGTGGCTGAAACAGGAAGGGGTGCTCTTTTTCAAGGACATTGGCTTTCAGTCCGGAAATAGGGTGTTAGATTTCGGCTGTGGAAAGGGAAACTATACGATTCCAGCTGCAGAGGTCGTCAAGGGTAACGGGCTCGTCTATGCTCTTGATAAAGACCGTTTCGTCTTGAGAAATCTCATGGATAAAGCCTCCTCTCTGGGAATCTTCAATATCGTGCCCGTACACAATCTGGAGGAGCTGAGGCGGTCCTTAAGGAACGATCTTCTGGATGCGGTGCTCTTCTACGATGTGATCCATTCGTACTACTTCGCAGCGGATGAGAGGGAGAGCCTGCTGACATCGATCAGCACTATGGTGAAGAGAAACGGCATCATTTCCATTTTTCCGAGACACATGGACCGCTATGAAATAAGCGCCATCTTGGATACATTGGTGAAGTTAGGGTTCTATCTGGAAAAAGAACAATCGACCAACCTCATACATGATGACAGATATGAGGTTGGGTACACGATGAATTTCCGAAAAAACTTCGGTTGATGCATATGCCGAGGACAAGACCGTTTGATGAGCAGTGCGAACGCTATGAGGAGTGGTTCGAGAAAAATCGCTTAGCCTATCATTCTGAGCTGCAGGCCCTCGAAAGCGATGAGGAAACTGGCAAGAAAGCGCGGACTACACGTGTACGATGCGGTTGCTGAGCGTTTGCCCTTCGAGAGCGAGCAATTCGACTTTGTCCTCATGGTTACCACCATCTGCTTTCTGGACGATATACGCACTTCCTTTAAAGAGGTAAGACGGGTTCTTAAAAAGGGTGGATGCTTCATCATCGGTTGTTTTGACAGGAGAAGCCCGTTGGGAAAGAGCTATTAAAAGCAGAGGGACACCAACGTTTTCTATCGTGAAGCTACATTTTACGAGACAGGGGAGGTTTTCTCCCTTTTGAAGGGGTTCGGATTCGAGGATCCCAAAGAAATCCAATAACTTGCACTGGTACCTCGATAAATATATCCAGCAGTGGCAAAGCGCTCCAGCACCGACGCAATTTTCTAAGCCTCGACGTTGTAAAAGCCAGTTGCAAAGGGTGGGAAGAGCATGAGACTTGGCGAACACAGAGGAATCGAACAGTTTACTGGTATCAACGGCTCATGCAAAGAAGCGAATTCTTCTTTTCACCCGTACTGTATGGATAAAGGAATAGTAAGTAAAAAAAGTTTGACAAAATATTATTTTTCTTTTATATAATAGTAATGATATTCATTATCAATTTTGATAAAGATAGATTTAAAAAAGGACGGAGCTTCATAGCAGAATAGTAAAATCCCTCGATAAAATTATGTAGAATCTAAACTATGGAAATCTTTAATCCATAAAATATTTCAAGGAGTTTTGACATGAAAAAATCGGATATAGTCATTATTGGAGGGAGTGCTGCAGGCCTGACCGCAGCGATTACAGCACGAAGGCACTATCCTGAAAAAGCAATTATTTTGATCCGTAAGGAGAAGCAGGTGGTGATTCCCTGTGGAATTCCTTATATTTTTGGCACAGTTGGGAATCCTGATAAAAACCTCATACCTGACACTCCGCTTGAGAAGAACAATGTTGAAATCCTGCTAGATGAGGCGGTTGAGATTAGCCGTGAAAAGAAGACGATTCAAACCCGTTCTTCGGAAATGATTGAATATGACAAACTCATTTTAGCAACGGGCTCACTGCCAATGATGCCCCCGATTCCGGGATTTGATAAGGTAAATGTATTTCCGGTGTACAAGGACAAAGAACACCTTATTAAAATGCAGACTGCGCTCAAATCAGCCGGGAAGCTCGCTGTTATCGGTGGTGGGTTTATCGGTGTAGAATTCGCCGATGAATGCAACAAGAATGGTTGTGATGTTACCATTCTTGAACTCCTTCCCCACTGTCTTCAGCTTGCTTTTGACAATGAATTATGTGAGGAGGCGGAAAAGGCGATCGAGGAACGAGGAATACATGTTCTCACCAATCAAAAGGTGGTATCCATTGAGGGTGGAAAAAAGGCGGAAGGAGTGAAACTTGCAAATGGAAGTATTGTGGAAGCCGATATGGTTGTGGTTGGAATTGGCACGGTACCGAATATTGACATTGCAAAAAAGGCTAATCTCAGAATTGGGCCAACGGGTTCTATCTGGGTTGATCGTACCATGCGCACATCAGATGAACACATCTTTTCCTGTGGTGATTGTGCAGAAAAATTCTCATTTTTTGGCGGCAAGCCTTCAAAGTTAAAACTGGCATCGATTGCTACATCTGAAGCACGCGTGGCAGGAGCCAATCTTTTTGGCATTCAGAGAGAGAGCGTAGGTACTATCGGCGTGTTTTCCACTGCTCTTGGAGAAAAGGCGTTTGCAGTTGCCGGCCTTCCGGAAAGTATAGCACATAGACAGGGATACGACGTAGTGATCGGGAATGCGGAAGGTCCAAACCGTCATCCAGGCATTATGCCGGGTATGATGAAACAGATGGTAAAACTGGTGTTTGAAAAAAGAACAAAAGTGCTTATCGGGGCTCAGATGGTTGGGGATAAAGCTGTGGGAGAGCTGATCAATACTGCAAGTGCGTGCATTCAGCATCATATGACTGTTGACGATATTGCGTGCTTTCAGATGGGGACCCATCCTGCACTTACCGCATCGCCTGTGGTGTACCAGTATGTCAACGCGGCCGAGGCCGCACTATTGTCCCTGGGATAAGCTCTTGTATCAATCAATTTCAGTTAGAGGAGGTCTGTACAATGCTAAAAATTCTTATCATTGATGATGATAAAACTTTTCAGGAATCAATACGGTTAGTACTTGAAAGCAACAATTTTGAAGCAGTTTCCGCGTATAATCCGGAGGAAGGCATTGATAAGATACAAAACGAAAAGCCTGATCTGGTTATCCTGGATGTGTTGATGCCAAGCGACTTTGAGGGGTTCGATGTAGCGAGGAAAGTCCGGGAAGATTTAAAATTAATGAAGCTGCCAATCATTATGCTGACTGCAGTTCACAATGTGAAAAAAGTACCATACAGATTTGCCCCGGATGAAGAATGGCTCCCTGTTGATTATTTCTTTGACAAACCGGTTACTCCCGATGTCCTTCTCTCAAAGATAAGGGAGATTTTAAATATTCCCCCCTCCGATTCTACTGGGGATGTTCAATACTAGCTGAACATGCTTCATTACAGCAACTATTTTGTAGATTAATTCCCTTTCTGTGTTTTCATATTGTCCTCATCTATGCTGTGCTGCCCCGAAAATCATGGGCGGCACGGCGCAGGAGCGGAAGCAGACGATTGGTACTGTGCGTTCAACGGACTACAAGGGACGACACATCACTACCACATGGGAACTGTTCCTCACATCGGATGGCGTCATACTGCTTGATACCCCGGGACTGCGGGAAGAGGTGAGCCCGGGTTAGTGTGATTTTGGTGAAGTTGGGTTAAGAGCACGTGAGACAATCCAAGAACGGTTCAAGTTCGATTTTGCCCGAACATTAACAGAAGGGGGTCGATGATACTGAAAGATTGTTATCGCCCAGACTCACATCGATCACTTGATGTTTTTCACACTTTTTCTGCATATAAATTTGCCGCCTACAAGCACTTTCTCAGCCGGCATTTTTGACCTTTCCTCAATTCTAATGATCGCGTGTTTCATCGCAATCTTCCCTATACGCGTTTTTGATACCTTCAGTGTGGTGAGTGGTGGTTCCATTACCGCACTCAAGGGGAGATCGTCAAAGCCAATAATCGATATATCTTCAGGTACGGAAATGCCTCTTTCTTTCAATGCTTTTATACATCCATATGCTATGATGTCATTTGTCGAAAAAAGAGCCTGTGGAAGTTTTGGACCTTTTTTCAGTATTTGAAGCATGTCGGAATACGCACCATCAATTGTTGAATCAACGGAAAACACATATTTTTCGTTATATGAAATTTTAAAATGTTTCAGGGCCGTTTTATACCCGACCTCTCTTAATCGAAAATTTTCCACCTTTACCGGAGATCTCAAAAAACCAATCTCTTGATGTCCACTATCCACAAAATGCTTAATAATTTTATACACCGCATCAATATTGTTCATATCGATAAAATCATAATTGAAGAAGTTAAAATAAGTATCGATGAATACAATCGGGATTTTAAGTTTATTGAAAAACGTCACATCCTCAAAATCCAACTCAGTACCAAGAGCAATTAATGCCTCATGCCCGGAATCCTTGATCGAATCAACCAATCCTGCGATATTACTGGTCTTAAATGTGTTTATCTCCAGTCCGTACCCGTTTATCATCGCCTCTTTGCTTAATCCATCCGTATAATCTGCGATGAATACTTCATGATCACGGTTTACAGTGTGGCCGTGTTTAGCGATTTTCAAGAATCTAATCGTCCCTTTTCCCGTCTTATCACGGTTTAATGAATCTGGCAATTTGTAATTGAGTTCTTTCGCAATTTTCAGTATTTTCTCTCTTGTTTTTTTACTGATGCCCGGTTTTCCGTTGATGACGAGAGAAACAGTCGCCATGGATACCTCGGCTTTTTCGGCTATGTCCTTTATTCTTACATCCATTCAATATGCTCCTAAAACATTTTTTCCCAAACCAAACAGGACGCTACAGGAGCTTCACCCCAGGAATCTCGCCTTTCTTCAAAACAGCAACAATAGTCACGGAAATGATTAAAACTGCACCGAGTACGATCTCTTTCATAAAGAACGGCATATTTACCATGATAAATCCATTCTCTAAAACTGCCAACAACAACGCTCCAACAATCGTTCCCCAAATATTCGGCATTCCATCCCTCAAGAACACAGCACCCAGGAACATTGCACTGATACCTGGAATCAGGTTACCCTCTCCCATGCCAGGTGTTCCTGATCCCAATAATGAGCCGATCATTATTCCACCCAACCCTGCAGTGGCCCCGGATATTATCAGCGCAAGAAATTTTACTCGTCGCACCTCAATCCCAACATGGATGGAGGCAGTGGGGTTCCCGCCGACTGCGTGCAGGTATCGACCCTTCTTTGTGTGCTCCAGAAAGATCACAAAAACCAGTATCACCAGTAAAAACACGATGACCGGGGTTGGGACTATTTTGAAAACAAAAGCACGTCCAAGAATTGGAAATAAATCCGGAAAAGTGGCATAGTAAAGAGTCGCTCCTTTGGTGATAAACTTTGTAAGTCCGGCAAGCACGGTCATCATACCTATCGTCTCAATAATTGAGGGGACACCCAAATATACAATAATGATTCCATTAATGGCACCAATTCCAATCCCAATTGCCCAGGATATCAACCACGCTGGTATTGCGGGCATATAAAAATTTCCCATTAAAAATACACTCATCACACCGGTTATACTTGCGATTGCTGCAAAGGACATGTCGAATTCCCCTGCAATAATTACAGTGGTAAGCCCAATCGCCAGTATTCCCACGATGCTCGCCTGCCTGACAATGGTTAATACATTTTCCACAGAATAATACGCTGGCTCAATGGCAGAAAAGATACCAAACATGACCAGGAGGGCGATCAGAACCCCATATTTCCTTATATAGTTTCGAGAATCCATTCGATACCTTTTCATCTCTCCTTCATGTGCGCACATTATAAAATCCTCCACATGAAATATTTTTCCTACAGGGCAAGATGTAATATTTTTTCACCATCGAACTCTTCACGCGATAGTTCTCCGGCAATGGTACCGTCCTTGAACACGTACATTCTGTCACATATTCCAATGAGCTCGGGCAACTCGGAAGAGATGAAAAGCACTCCCGCTTCTCTTTTTTCAGCATGATGCCTGATAATCGTGTATACTTCATACTTTGCCCCCACATCTATCCCCTGTGTCGGTTCATCCATAATCAGTATCTTCACTTCTTCGTGGGATATCCATCGACCAATAACGATCTTCTGTTTGTTCCCACCGCTCAGTTCATCAATATTCTGGTTGATATTTGAGTATTTTAATTTAAGGCGCTCCGAGTCTGCAATCTTTCGCGCCAGATCAACAGCTTCCCTCTTGTTTACGATGCCAAAAAATCTCACAAGTGTGTTGAGAAAAGATATATTCAGGTTCGTTCTGAGATTGAGGTTGAAGAATAAGCCTTTTTCTCTTCGGTCCTCAGGAACGAGGAACACATTTTTTAAAAGCATTTTTTTTGTGTTCGGTACTATCTCTTCTCCATTAAAAAATATTTTTCCTCCTTTCATGGGTCTGAGTCCGTAAATCAGCTCTGCGACTTCGGTACGTCCGGAGCCGACGAGCCCGTACAATCCAACCACTTCACCTTTCTTCAGATAGAGGTTTATATCGTAGAGAAAACCGGAATCACTCACATTTTCAAGCTCGAGAACCTTTTCCGTGCCCGATGGGTGTACATCGGGAAAGAGGCTTTCAATATCGCGATTTACCATATATCTGATACATTCATCGCGATCCATTTCACCGTTTTTCTTCGTAATGACCTTTTTTCCATTTCGAAATATCGAAATGACATCAGCAATGGAAAAGACCTCCTCCATCTTGTGTGAGATGAATATTATGGAAATACCCTCTTCCTTTATCTGCCTCACGGTTTCAAACAGTATCTTTACATCAGATTCTGTTAAGCTTGATGTAGGTTCGTCCAGAATGAGAAGTACAGGCTTGTAGAGGAGGGCCCGCAGTATTTCAATCATCTGCTTTTGAGCTGCACTCATCTCGGACACATGGAGGTCGAGCGGAATGTCTATTCCAATTCGTTTTCTCAACTTTTCAGCATTTTGAAAAAGCATTCTTTCATTAACAAGACCTCCCCACTTTACAGGCTCCTCCCCCAAACATATATTCTGTGCACCCGTTAAAAAATGGATAAGGTTTCTTTCCTGGTATACCATTCGAATCCCAGATTGAAGGGCCTGAGCGGGATGAGTAAACTGTTTGTTCTCACCGGATATGAGCATCTCCCCCTCATCAGGAGTCATAATTCCGGTCACGATATTGCAAAACGTACTTTTCCCTGCACCGTTTTCCCCAACAATGGCGTGCACTTCTCCTCGTTGTACTGTAAGGTCAACATTATCGAGTGCGGTGACTCCGGGGAAACGTTTCGTGATCCCTCTTACTTCCAAAACAGGAGTGTGATTATCCAGCTTCGATTGCTGCTGGTTTTGTTTCACATCTGATTCTTTCATTTTTCACCTCTAATAAAAATCCAAGAGAGCGAGTTATCGCTCTCTTGGATCGATAGAGTTGAGTTTTCCCCTCATTTCTTGATCATGTAGGGGCCCCCCTTCTCTTTCCAATTATACCATGCATTCGAGTCGTTTGGATTCTGTCCATAGTAGTTGAATACTGCATGAATAGATTGGCCTGGCTCAGGTAAATTTGTTTCGTCAGTTAACACCGGTGTATGATAAATGACTCCGCTTTCCGGAACCATTGACCCACGGGCACCTGGTTTAATTCCCTTTACCTGAACTTCTGCAATGGCCTCAAAAATCGTATGTGCATAGAGCTCAAATGGCTGGCTTATACAGGCAGCAAAAGGAGTTCCTTTTCTGATCATGGAATATGCCTGCGAACCGCCGTCGATTCCGGTAATGAATATATCATCCCGTGTAAATCCCGCCTGTTCAACGGCACGTGCGGCATATATTCCTGGAATATCCCATGCACCGAATATCCAGTCAAGTTTATTCCCATATTTGGTCATCCAGTTCGCGGCAGTGTTGTACGCTCTTTCAGGATATCCCTCCATAATGAGGAATTCCTCAGCAAGCAGGTCCACAGCCGGAAAATCACGCTCGAACAAAGTGGCCGCAACATATGCCCGTCGTCTCAATATATGCCATTTTGCACTCAAAATCGCAACATTCCCCTTCAGATGCATTCTGTGCAAACCCCAGTAGGTTATCATTGATCCTGCTACGGCATTATTTTGGGTAACGTTCAGGATCACTCCCGGCCTGCCCTCAGTATCGAGGTTATAAACTCCGATTCCCTTTTTTCGTGCCTTAATGACAAGATCAGCCACTGCTTCCATATCGAAGTAGGTGATGACAATGGCATCCACGTTCTTCTGGATAAGTGTTTCCAGTGTACTGCGCTGCTCCGCACCAGTAAACCCAGCCGTCATGCAGTCTATCATTTTCCAGCCTCTGTGTTCGCATTCAATCTTGTACTGCTGGAAGTCTCTCTGACAGGATTCCGCTTCAAGACCATGGCAGCACACAGCTACTGTTAATTTCCCGTCTCTTTTTACCCTTGGAGCAGGCAAAGAATCTGCACTTGCTACTATTGTTCCAAACACGAACAACACCATCGTTACCACAATAAACCATCCAACAAAAGTTCTTCTTCTCATTTCCATTCTCCTTTTCTCAAAATGTTTACATAAAACTATGAATGTACCTATTCGTATTTTTTCACCCCCCTCCTTTTCTGTGATTACATCTGCTGCAACAAGAAGGGTGAATGTGAGGGAGCATCCAGTAATTTTTTAAGCTCCTCGTCGAGTTTAAATAGAGAAATAGATGCACCCTTCATCTCCATAGATGTTGCATACTCACCTATAAAAGGCTTGTAAATCTTTAACTTATGATCCTCGAGGATCATACTCACCTTCCTGAACAGTATGAACAGCTCCTGCGGTGCGGTCGCCCCGAGACCGTTAATAAGAACCGAAACCTCATCATCGCTCTTTAAAAGAAGGTCCTCGATCACCCGGTTGGTCATTATTTCAGCGATTTCATCGGCAGTTTTCAGTTTACCTCTGTCCACGCCCTTTTCACCGTGAATCCCCATACCGATCTCCATCTCATCCTCGCCGATGGTGAAAGTGGGCACACCTGCCGCAGGTATCGTACACGGACTGAGTGCCACCCCCATTGTTCTGGTATTTTCAATCGCCCTCTCTGTCCAGTCCTTTACCTCCTGAAGCGATGCTCCGGCTGCCGCCTTTGCACCTGCAATTTTATAAGCGAACATGATACCTGCAATCCCTCGACGTTTTTCCTTTTCCTCCAGAGGGGCAGATGCCACATCATCTATCCCTATTGAGGTAGCTGTTTCAATCTCCTCTTCCTCGGCCATGTCCGCAGCCATATCAAAGTTCATGATATCTCCACCGTAGTTCCCGTAGAGATAAAGCACACCCTTCCCACCGTGGACAGCTTTTGTCAGTGTAAAAATTTCATTCGAAGACGGTGATGAAAAAACATCACCCACTGCTGTACCGTCAAGAAGGCCCTGACCTGTATAGCCCAGGAAAAGCGGCAAATGGCCAGAGCCTCCTCCGGTTATGATCGCTACCTTCCCTTCAATAGGCGCCTCTGAAAGCATTAAGGTTCTCTTTGTACCTGCTGCTCTTTTCAGATGATCGGGGTATGCCATGAGCATACCCTCGAGCATCTCATCCACAACTCTTTCAGTTGTATTGATTATTTTCTTCATTGATGAAATTCCCTTTTGTAAGTAGTAAGTCAGTTACGATAGATTTACGTACCTGCCAGCCATCTCACAACATTCACCCAGAATGTGCCATAGTCCTTCCATTCAACCATTCCGCGACCCCAGTGTGGTGCAGGGTCTGATGCCAGTACCATGGTCCTTCCCTTCCCGTATTTCCCTGCAACGATGATCGGATCGCCGTTGTATTCAGCAAGGAGTTCCCCTTCAGGTTTCATCTTTACCTCGTTATACCCTGAAAACATCACCGGTGCTTTTGACCAATCAATTCCCTTAAAAAACGGGTGGCCCTCATCAACTAGTTTGGGTGTCATACCCTCAGACAACTCTACCCTGTCGTCATAAGGGTAACAGGTTACCGGAAGCACTTCCTCAAGCGGAGTATTATGCCACTTGGCCATACCGAACATTCCTCCAAACGACATCCAACCTCCCACACCTGCTAATCCGCCGCCATTTTTGACAAATTTTTTCAAACCTGTAAGACGATCCTTTCCCATCGGGCAATGAAGGAACCTGTCCTCGTACATGATCACCGTATCTGTGCCAACATCACTGAAAAGCACTACATCGTACTTCATAATGTCTTCAGGCATCGGGAATTCTCTTTGCACCCTGTGTGTGGGAATATAGGTCAATTCTATTTCAGCATCATTGCTCAGCACTTCTCTTAAATGAAAAGATTCATCATGGACGACCCCGTCTGTCCATGAATTCATCCCTTTCACATAGGTTGTAATAAGCATTACCTCATCACCGCAATAAAAGACTTTGATCATAGCCTTCCCCCTCAGGTAAATATTTTATTAAAATATCATTATTTCTTCAGTTATTTTAACATAAATGATTTTCATGTCAAGAATTTTTATTAAAATATATAAAATTATATTTAATAATTTCAAATATCTTTGAATAAAATAAATCTTTAACAGCATAAAAAATCACCTAATTTTATATATGATAATATTTAAACTGTTACTATCCGCATATAAATATTTATTGAAAAAAAGATAAACTATTATAAAATATATATCACTCTTTAATGGATTAAATGAGTTATCTCGAATATCATTTTAAATAAATTAAATATTTTTATCTATGCGGAGGAGATAATGAAAAATATCATGTACTATGAAGGACGATTTAAAGATTACAACGTGTTAATCGTAGGAGCGGGTAGCGGTATCGGACAATCTTGTGCTAAAAGATTTGCACAGGAGGGGGCTACAGTCCTGATATGTGATATTGATGAAAAAGGATTAAAAGCAACAAGTGAAGAAATAAAAAAAATAGGAAACATTTACGAAAGTTTCGTGTTCGATATCGGCATAAAAGAGGAAGTGGATTCTACTATAAATATGATCCTGCGAAAATACATGAAGATAGATGTGCTTGTCAACAGTGCAGGAATAGTGAAGGAAAACTCTTTCCTCGATGTAAGTGAAAAAGAATGGCTCAAACAGATCAATATAAATTTAAACGGTGCATTTCATATTACTCAGCCCATTTTAAAAAATATGATAGAAAACAGATTCGGGAAAATTATCAACATTACCTCAAAATCCGGCCTTATAGGAAGGCCAAGGAGAACGGCATATTCTGCATCTAAGTTCGGTATGAATGGATTGACACAGGCTTTGGCTTTAGAAGTTGCAGAATACGGGATAAATGTGAACGCTGTGTGTCCAAGTAGAATAGAATCTCAATTGACCACAACTTTGCTTGAAAAACGGGCGGCAATTGAGAACAAAACATATGAAGAAGTGAGAGACGCTTATGCGAAAACCGTCCCCATTGGGAGACTGGGACTGCCGGAAGATGTGGCTGCTCTCACCGCTTTTCTTGCCACCGAGGAGGCAAAGTATATTACAGGACAGTTTATTTCAACATCAGGAGGGAGATAAGACATAAAAAGACTCCCTTGTATCGAGGAGACCAATATGAAATATGAAAAACCTTTTGTATTAGGTATTGATGCGGGAACCGGAAGCATTCGAGTCGGTATTTTCGATGTTAAGGGAAGGCCCGTTTCGTTTTCAATCAAAGAGTATGCCACTCAATATCCGGAGCCTGGATGGGCCGAACAGGATCCTGCTGAATGGTGGGAGGCATTGGTGAGTGCAGCACATCAAACCCTGCAGAAAAGCGGTGTTGCCGCCGACGAAATTGTTGCAGTTGGTGTTGATGGGACTTCGAGTACCACGGTATGTCTGGATAAAAATAAAGTTTTCATGTGCCCTGCGATTCTATGGATGGATAACCGTTCAGCATCACAGGCGAAGAAAATTTTTAAGACAAAAGACCCTGTATTGAAAAGATCCCAGGCCGGAGTAAGTGCTGAATGGATGATCCCGAAAATTCTCTGGCTCAAAGAAAACAGGCCGGAATTTTTCAAAAAAACGCACTTATTCATGGAGCAGGCAGACTGGATCAATTACCAACTCACAGGCGAACTCACCCTCAGCATCAATCATATCACACACCGGTGGTTTTTTAATGACAGAGAGGGTGGATGGCCTCACCAGTTTTACAAAAACATCGGACTTGAACATGTAACGAAAAAATTCCCAGAAAGAATATTAAAACTTGGAGAAGTTGTTGGAAGATTATCAAAAAAAGCTGCACAGACACTCGGATTAAAACCGAACACCATAGTCACAGAAGGAGGCTGTGACGCATATATAGGAATGCTCGGTCTCAATGTGACAAGGCCCGGCCGTGCTGCCTTAATCGCAGGTTCTTCACACGTACTTCTACCGATTACAGATAAAGACGTATATATCAAGGGAATATTTGGTCCCCATCCTGATTGTGTAATACCGGGACTGAATGTGTTGGAGGGTGGCCAGGTGTCGAGTGGATCGATAATAAAGTGGTTTAAAGATAATTTCTCTAAAAGCGAGGAAATTGAAGCGCAAAAGAGGGGGATTGATCACTATGATGTTCTCAATGAGAAATCTTCCAGGGTTCCAATAGGCTCAGAGGGTCTGATTGTCCTCGATTACTGGCAGGGGAATAGAAATCCCTATACAGACTATATGGTCCAGGGCGCAATCTGGGGTCTCACACTCAAGCACAAACCTGAGCACATTTTCAGAGGAATAATGGAGGGCGTTGCATTTGGAACAGGAAATATTTTGCGCACCCTTTCAGAGAACAACTTACAAGTCGACTCTATCTATATCAGCGGCGGTACTGTAAAAAGCGATCTATGGCTCCAGATCCATGCAGATGTGAGCAACATTCCCTTTTATGTAACAGAGGTTACAGAATCAACGATCTTGGGTTCAGCAGTATGTGCAGTAACTGGAGCCGGTATCTATAGAAATCTTACCGAAGCCTCGGATAACATGGTCAGGATCAAACGGATAATCGAACCGATAATTGAAAATCATAATAAATACGAGTTCTACTTTGACAAGTATAGAAAGACATATTTTGCACTCAAAGACCTGATGCACCAGATGATTGATCGACCGCATTAAAGAATCGGTTTAATTTTTTTCATTTTGAACCTCCTTACCTGATTTAAGTCACTTTCCCTTTATTTCTTTGAAAATAGCTGACGGATACCATCATCAGGTTTTAGCTTTGGGAGATAACACATCCACCCATATTAGTAGAACGTGGCCTGCTTGATCGTGAAGTAGACAAACGCTTTGAGGCGGTCTTACCACCGCAGCAATACCACCTCTTTCAGTCTGCCTTTTTCGTCTATGGTTAGTGTGAGCGTGGAGGTAAGGTCGTCTACTGTGAGCGTCACCCTGGCATGGAGGTCATCTATTTCCTCGCAGACTGCACCTAGCTGGGGGAAAAATGTGGTGGGCAGCCAGCGCGACTCAGCAATCAAACGTCCTGCCGCGGATTTAGCTATATCTGGGTTTTTAGTGTTCACCACGGGCAGAAGCCCAAGAAGGGTGACACGGACGCGGCCATCTCCATCGGCATAGTGATCTATCACCTGCATGAAAATATGACCGACCGCTTTGGCCTTAGCTTTCTATATAAAACCGCGCCCCGATGTGAGTATCTGAGCTGCCTTAAGCGGCATCCAGGGTGTATCGTTTTTAACCCTGATTGTACCTGACATCTTCAGTTTTCCTTTTCCCCATTGCCTTTTACATTCATCAGGTTCAGGATGCACGGGACCATGAACAGGGTGAACAGCGTGGAAACGACAAGACCGCCTGAAACCGCGATTCCGAGTGGCTGAATGATGTTCGATCCCTCCCCGAACCCGATGGCGATCGGCAGCATGCCGAACACGGTGGTGAGCATTGTGATGACGATCGGCGTAAAACGGATGCCTGCGGTTTCTACCAATGAGTCTACCTTGTTCGCGTAGCCTGCGCCTATCTTGAGGTAGAAGTCGATCATGATTATCGCGTTGTTTACCACGATCCCGGCAAGCAGGATCGTGCCGAGCATGGAGTTGAGGTTCAGGGTGGAATTGAATACGAACAGGCTGAAAACGACTCCGATGAATCCCAGAGGGACCGTCACGAGTATCACGAGAGGGATTGAGAGTGAGTTGAACTGGAACGCGAGCACCATGTATACGAGTACGACCGAGGCGGCCAGGGCGATGAAGAGGGACCTGATGGCCTGATCCAGCTCCTCCTGGGAATTGTCGAATACCACAGAGTATCCTGCAGGTACCG
>Ga0114922_10003236_pt1 | contig 15229 bp, 11 predicted proteins | sample AartaG_FD_100975 | JGI IMG/M metagenome (GOLD analysis project Ga0114922, IMG submission 100975) | Deep subsurface microbial communities from Aarhus Bay to uncover new lineages of life (NeLLi) - Aarhus_00045 metaG | ecosystem: Environmental > Aquatic > Marine > Oceanic > Sediment | place...
CTGAGAGTATTACAGTCTATCTGAATATTTGCGCGATTGTTCTGGTCCTACAGCCAATTACCCAAGTCGCAACCTATTACATAGACCAGATTGGCGTGACCGCCCTCGAGCAAGAGGATCTAGGCTTTGTACAGGGGATAGAAAAGGGCTTCAATAAGAATGATCTTCCTAACATCTATTACATCATCACTGATGCCTATGCAAGGACCGATATTCTCTCGGAGAGATATGATTATGATAATTCAAGCTTTATCCGATATCTGACCGATCAAGGTTTTTTCGTTGCCGAAGAAAGCTCCACTAATTATCTTTGGACGCACCTTTCTCTGTCCTCTACCTTGAACATGAACTACATTCCTGATATTTTACCTGACTGGGAGAATGGCGATCCGGTCCCTTCTGTTCAATTGATCCATGACAGCATTGTACGGCGTAGATTGGAATCATTAGGGTATAAAACAGTGGGTTTTGCCACAGGTTGGGAGGGATCAGAGCTCTTTGATGCAGATGTCGTGTTGACTCCCGATATGATGAAATACCAAATGCTCGAATCATCCGGAGTTATTAATGACTTTGAAGGTATGCTTCTCTCAACCACACTAATTAAAGCGCTTATTGACCTCGATTCAGTAGTACATACTCCGATTGATGATTACGTACGGGAGCGTCTTGCGCACCGTTTTGCTGTCCAGAGAGGCACTATTCTTGGACTTATTGACAATCTGCAACGGACTCCTTCATTAGAAGGTCCAATATTCGTTTTCGCACACATTCTATCACCGCACGGTCCGATGATTTTTGGACCGAATGGTGAAGCAGTTGAAAATGATGGACCTTTTACATTAGATGTTCCGATCGATCTTCCCGGTGGACAGCATGGGGAACGCTATCTAGATCAGCTGACATATATTACGAAAAGACTACAGGAGACTATTGAGGTGTTATTAGCCGAGTCTGAGCGTGATGTAATCATTATCCTGCAGTCAGATCATGGACCCGGAGGCGGACTGAATTGGGATCATCCCACAAAGGCTGCACTAAAGGATAAACAAGCGATTATAAATGCTTATTATGTTCCGCACGCATGCCAATCAAGCCTGTATGATTCGATCACACCAGTTAATTCGTTTCGAGTGATCTTCAATTGTGTATTTGAAAATACCTTTCCCTTGCTTGAAGATAAGACGTATTTTGGTATTGAGTTCTTTATTCCGCTTGATGAGTTCTACGAGGATGCCCTTGATTCCAACGAAGAGTAAGAGGAAGTTCCTGATGGGTATTCGATCTTCTCTAGTGGGATTATTCGCAAATGACTTAATGTTAACTAAGTGATACTAAATCCCATTTTTAATTGGGGGGGTTCTTGTCTCTTTTTTAGAACCGGCGATGTTACAAGCGGACGGTCTGCTTGATTGAAATTGATGAAAACTATTACTAATATGGAAATCACCCCCCGGAATCTTCATCAAATTATCCGAAATCGGTAGTGCTAGCTGGTGGTATTCTGATCTTGGGAGGACTGGTTGGATGTTGTGTTTCCTGCTTGATCGCACCGGCCATTCAATATCCGGCGGTTCTCGAAATTTCGATTGATGATTACCGCAGTCTTCTTATTAGAACTGTTGAGAAGACGATACTTGATCGAGTGTGATCTCTTCCGCTCTCTGAAGATGTATTTGGATTGTTGGTGCACTTTCTATCGAGAGGTACTTGAATATGTGAACTAGCATGCCCCAAGCGCCTCCTGGGATGTGGATCGGGCACCCTTGGCTACAACCCAAACCTTTGCTTGTAGTGATTTTATTATTATGACGGAAGCTGAAGCAGAAGAATTACCAGATTATGCTCTAGCCTGTGATGATGCTTTTTATGATTCGGTTAATATCGTAGTGGACCCAATATAAAGTATAAGTAAAGAGTGGGATAATTTCTGGGAGAATATTAGCCCCAGCGAGTGATTAGTCAACACTTGTATCCTGGGTATGATCCTTGAACAACAATTCTAAGCAGCCAGGCCAAGTAATTGTAGAATCGCCAAGAGTACAGTTCCATAATAGACTCTAGACCAGAGAAGATGATTATGTCACACGTCTCAGACTTCAACATCTCAATCCGCTCAATCAATAACCATTGGCGCAAGATCGTCCTGTTTATGGTAATTGGTGGATTACTGGGATTATTTGTTGCTTTGATTTTGCCTCCGCGGTATTTGGCGACAGGAGTAGTGGATGTTGGCATTGATTTTAATCGAACCCACTCTCTTTCTCGGATTGCACAGGAACATGCTCTGGAACGAGTGCGGGCGCTGCTGGTGTCAGATGAGGTCATGGATGCGACCATCTTAGTGATTCAAGAAAGGAATCCAGCCATTGAGATTGACGGAATCGGGGACTTGCGATCCCGGCTTCAATTAGGAGAAATCGGCAGCCAGTGGAGGTTGAGCGCCAAAGACGGGGATCCCGGAACGGCTGTAATCATTGCTGGCTCTTGGGTAGATGTCTCCATTGAAGCGCTAGACAGTGCCTTAAGACATGCCGTACGTGCAGCAGATATTCAAAACGACTACTACGGTTTGGGTTGCAAACTTATATTAACTCCCGAAACAGAGACAGCATTGTGGCAGTGCCAAGAATCGGTGAAGGATCCTAGCCAGATTGAAGCCGCATTACGCGAGGAGGCAGCACGCAGCCATGGCTTACTCCCGGCCATGTCCTATTGCCTGCTTTCGGATGTCGGAGATTCTGTTTCCAAGGTGACCGATGGCGGCGGGACCTTGATCCTAACAGGCATCTTCGCAGGATTAATAATCAGCCTGTGGTCTATCCTTAACAAAAATTCATGATCTCATCGTTCTAGATTTCTCAAAGGATAGCGTTCATTTCGAGGTTTATCTATTTTTCCTTCCAAGTCATGGCAAATCAGAGATCTATAGTGAAAGAACCAGGTCAAGCATCCTCACTGGCTGAGAGAGTAAGTTGGATTACGTGGCTTGCTCTGGTTTTGTGCATTCCTTTTACAAGCTCACCCCTGATCGCCAATTTAGTTGGCGAAACGTCTGTCAGCCCACTTGCGATCGTGCCCGCCCTGATCCTTTTCATCATATGTGTGTTGCCCTACGCTATTCGGGGAGGCCGTTGGCCAGCTATAAGTGCACCTTTATGGCTTTTCGCCTTTATCTGCCTGCTGTCGGGAATATTGGTCTTTTCGAAACCGATATATTTGGTCGGTATCGAGCCTGTCCTGAGAAACAAATTGGTCGGAATTGTGCCTCTGGGGATAGGTTTGTGTTACTACTTCAGCACGGTACTCGTTCTTCGCTCCCAGGTTAACATCAAACGGGCGGTTCAGGTCATCTATATTGGGTTGGTGCTAATCCTGGTTTGGTCATCTGTTCAGGCAACATACGTTCTTTCTGAGGGACGGCGTGTGCCCTTAGTCTTGAACAACATCCACCACCTGTTCTCCTTTCGCGATCTCATCTATAACCGGGTTGTTGGCTGGGCGTATGAACCCTCATGGTTGGGGAACCAACTCGTTGTCTTCTATATTCCTCTCTTGCTGGGTAGTGTACTCACGCGCTTCAGCGTTTTCTCGACCAGACGCACATGGGTCTCCGTAGAACTGGCGCTATTGACCTGGAGTCTAGCCATTCTTGCGCTGTCCCAATCTCGGATCAGCTATTTGAGCTTATTCTTCGTAGTCAGTCTTCTTGTCATAGCGCTTGTGTGGCGTTTGATCTGTAAGACTGTCAAACTAGGGGTTATTCGATCTGGAATGCTGGTCAAAACTTTGCGAATCGGCATTATGGGGATGGTAATCCTTGGCCTTGCTGCATCATTGTTGGGATTAGTGGCGGTCATCAGTAAAGTAGATAAGCGCATGAGAAAGTTGCATTCGCTTGTGGACCAAATCCCGGAATTCCGCGCTCTCTACTTGGATAATGCTGTCTATGAGTTTGCAAATCGGCTTGCTTTTGCAGAGAGGATTATCTATTGGGAGACAGGTTTCCGTATTTTTGAGGAGCATCCAATACTCGGTGTTGGTCTGGAAAATAACGGTTACTATTTTCGAGAGAATATGCCGACTTATGGTTACGGCCTAGCAGAAATGCGATACGTGGTTGACCCTGATTCGAACCTTCGGTCTAACCCGAAGAACCTTTGGATCAGGCTGCTTTCGGAAACAGGGATTGTTGGATTCTCGGCATTTTTCGTCTGGCTCTTGCTTACAGGGCTGAAGGCGTTCAGCCTGTCGAGGCGAGTCGAGCAGATCTATGTGATGGTGGGGATCTCGGGGCTCATTGGATTAGCGGCTCAAGTGGTTGAGGGTTTCTCTCTCGATACATTTGCCTTACCCCAATTCTGGATCCTGCCAGCGATTATCGCAGCAGCGGGATGGAGGGAAGACCAAGACGGTTGATATTTTCTTCGGTAGGTCCACCTATGGCCGCTATGCTATAATCCCTTGAACTCTGGGGGAGAGGATAGCGAATAACATAATCTGTGTATACCCTTGGCTAAACCCTCGTGATCATACAGCTTTCCAGCCTCTTTCCTCTTATTCTCCTCGCTGCAGTCTTGTCTTTCATCCTTTCACCGCTCTCGATTATTGCATCCAAGCGTCTGGGTTTGATCGACCGACCTGGCTCGGCACCCCACAAGCTGCACACCCATCCAACTCCGCTCGCCGGCGGTTTAGTTTTGATCCTTTCGATACTGCTGGTGTTCTTCACGCTCGGACCCGATCCAGATAGAACCTCAATAGTGATCTTGGCCGGCACCGCCGGCATGGGCCTTCTGGGGTTGTTGGACGATCGCTACCAGTTAATGCCTTTGCCCAAGCTGCTTGGACAAATTGCGTTAGCCACTTTGCTTATAGCTTTTGGTGTCAAAGTCCAAATTACCAGGGTGCAGCCGGTTGATATGATCTTGACCTACCTGTGGGTGATCGGCCTTACCAACGCTTTCAATTTTGTGGACAGCATCGATGGTCTTGCTCTCGGGCTGGGAGGAATTGCGGCTGCATTTTTCATGCTGGTGACAATTGACTCCAACCAACCACTCTTAGCCTCATTATCTGCAACACTGGTTGGAGCTTCTGTGGGTTGCTTTTTCTTCGCTGTAACTCCGGCCCGACTTTTTCTGGGCGACTCAGGCGCACTGGCGCTGGGTTTCTTCCTCGCTGCCATCGGGATTTCTTATACACCCGGAGAAGCTGGCTTACCGCAAGCCTTAACATGGTTCATCCCGATCCTTGTGCTCGGCGTACCCATCTTTGATATGACCCTCGTGATCATCCATCGTTTGCGTAGCGGCCGACCAATTTACAGAGGTGGTATGGATCACACCTACCATCGTCTCCGTGCCATGGGATTGGATATCTCGCGTGCGATCGTGGCGATGCAGATCACAGCGATTCTCCTGGGGTTAATATCCTTTATCGCTCTTGACGCATCAATATTGATCGCGAATCTTGCCTTCGGGTTGATTCTGCTTCTTGGTATCGGGGTGGTCATCTACTTTGAATGGAAAGTACCATCAGAGTAATTCCGGAAGCTCAGCCTCGAGCTTTAACATTCACACCACTTCATGTTCTATTCATTCAAGAGGGTCACGATGCTGTCCTTGACGTGGCATCACGCCACGCCCAAGTTTGACAGGATTTGGGGCAATAGAAGAGTCGTCTGCAATATTATGAGAACTGTAGACGTGGACAGGATCTTGTGGCTCTTGAGCTAATCACTCTCCAACGATCCCCACCGGAGAAGTGATTAGTGGAAGACTGAATCATGATATGATGAACGCCATGTCCCAAGCACCATTCTTCATCGTCGGCTGCGGCCGGAGTGGAACATCCTTACTTCGAAACCTGCTAAATTCCCATCTAGAGGTCGCGATTCCTCTCGAGTCACTTTTCATCGTGGATTACCTGCGCGCTGAAGGGTTACATGATCTGGCTGCGCTTCAGGAATTGTTACTGGGAGAGCCAGAAATTTCTGAGTGGGGATTGAAGCTAAAGCGGCAAGACTTCGTCGGCGCACCGACTTTGAGTGCTACGATTGACCGTTTGCACATGTTGTATGCGCAGTCGCAAGGAAAAAAACATTGGGGGCAAAAAACCCCCCGGTTTATCCGCAATCTCGATCTCATCGGCGCAAGCTTTCCTGAAGCGAAGTTCATACATATGATCCGAGATCCACGCGCGGTTGTGAATTCGCTTATCCGCTCAGATGTGCATCGTAGTAATCCTTACCATGGTGCTCAAAGGTGGAAAATGGATGTGAGCGAAGGGAGAGACTACGAGAGCCGACATCCTGACAGGATGATATCTATAAAATATGAAAAATTGGTTACTCAAAGTGATGATGTATTGAAGAACATCTGCGGCTTCCTTAACCTGGAATTTCAATCCGATCTGGTGGGGCAAAAAGGGGGAACAGAAGAGTATTCGAGATTCTATGAGAAGATCCATCAGAATTTGGACAAGCCGTTGACCACACTGCGTATCGATTCGTGGAAAACAGAACTGTCAACCTCGGCTGTGCAGGTAATCGAAGCCATTGGTATGGATGTAATGATCGAGTTGGGATATGAACCCGTAAGTGAGAATATAGCTTTGCAAGGTTCATTTGTCTCCCGAATGAAGGTGCAGCGTCTCTATGCAATCATACTGCAGGCGTTCCGCTATTTCCGATATCGAAGGTCCTACCTTCCATACTTGTTCTATCGAAAATGGAAACTGGGACTTTTAAGAGACTTCCTTTGGACCGTAAACTACTAGACAGACTGCTTGAAATAGGCCAGGGTATTTTTGGTTTGGCCGTCCTTTTCATGGTCGGCCGATTCGTCTACCTTAATTGGAGAGATGTCAGCAGCGTCGATTTCCAGTTGAACATAACTTTCTTTTTTGTGGCGTGTATCTTCCTTGCCTTGTTTTATCTACTTTACTCTGTCACCTGGCAGCGTCTTCTCAAATGGATAAGTTCGGAGGCGCAGGATATCCGCAGGATTACACTGCATAGGGTTTTTTTTAGTTCACTACTAACACGGTATTTACCCGCCGGTAAGGTCGTAAATGTTGGCAGTAGGATAGAATTCTATCATCGGGCAGGGGGTAGGAGGCTGATCGCAGCACAAAGCCTTATCCTCGACCAGGTTTACCTAATGGGAGGAGCGCTTGTTATTGGATGGTGCGCCCTCGCTTTTTTACCCGGCTATAAACTTCCCGGAGAACTCGCCGCTTACCGCTGGGTTTTCCTGACGGCAGGTGTACTTCTTGTCCTTCTTCTGGTGTTTGCTGCTGATAAACTGCTCATCTGGTTCCTGCGGATAACAGGTCTATCAACTCGTTACGGTATTGGATTTACGCTTGCCATCAATCAAAGGCTGGAAATATTCGTTCGCTATCTGACCATAAATCTGTTACAAGGCTCGGCAGCTTTCTTTTTCTTGCTTTCAGTTTATCAAGATTTGTATAATGTTGGGGGCTTCGCACTGGCATATATTGCAGCTTACCCGATCGGTCGGCTGGTGGGACAAATCGCAGTAGTTGTACCGGGCGGATTAGGTGTTCGTGAGGGTGTGTATGCTTTGCTCATCAGTGCTTATGCACCGGTTCAAGCGGCTATGCTTGGCGCCGGCATTGCTCGATTGGCGTCCGTATTGATGGAGCTGGTAATCAATGGCGTCGTGATTACACTGGAAAAAAAAAGAACGGTTCAGGTACGATGAGAGACACGAAATATCCGTTGGATCAGGATGCAGTAGATGGAACCCTTCACTAGGAGCAACCCTGCTGTACTGTTTTCTCCTGGCTGCTTATCTCGAGAGATGTTCCACGGGGTTATCCCAGCATGGTAGTGTCCCTTTTTGCGTGGGTGATATCGACGATCTTCGTAACGATGCTCGCATACATCTTGGCGAAGTTTCTCAGTGTACGCTTGGACTCCTTATTCGTCGCAACATTCGTGTTTCTGTGGATATTTCTCGTCACAGCCTTTATGCTCTTGATGGGGTTGATCGGACTGCTTGCTCCCACCCCATTACTGCTCGGCAGTCTTTTCGGTTTGGTCATTCTGCTTGTACCGGGTTCGCTGCGTGCAAAAGCAATTGAGATCGTTTCTGATATCAGGAAATTGCGCCAGGCATTTGGTGAGTGGTGGCACTCACTTCCAATCTGGCTGCGCTGGTTCACCGGAATCGCCGTACTTGTAAGTATTTTCCGCTTCGCAGCGTTGACCCTCATTTTTCCTCCATTTGTGTGGGATTCTCTCACCTATCACTTGACGAATGTCGCCGAGTGGACCCAGCGTGGTCGGATCATGCTCTTCGACACCTCTATGACGAGGATTTATACTCCGGCTAATTACGAAACCTTTACATTGTGGTTTACGGTTTTTATTCATCACGACGTGGTCGTTGAAATGGCTGGACTTCCTGCCTATGCGCTTGCGGTTCTTTCTTTGTATGTGATCGCACGCCGGCTCGATTTTTCAAGATCTGCATCTTGGCTGGGAGCGCTTTCCTTTGCTTCAACTCCTGCACTGCTGTTAGCAACTACTGGCACCAAGAACGATCCACACATGGCTGCCTATTATTTGTTTACGTTAGCGGTTGTTGTGACGCTCTCTTCAAATCCCAAGGAAGACGAACAACCCAATCAATTAGGCCAATTGACTCTATTGGCGATAACGATATTGTATGCCTTTGGGACGAAAGCTTATATCGCGCATCTTCTACCGGGGATCTTGATCATCGCCGTAATCGGTGTCAAGCGGGGGCAGGGGTGGCAACGGTGGATGGAGATTTTTCGAGATTCTGTTCGTCAGTTGAGGAATACACGCCGCCTCCAACTTCTCTTGCTTGTACTCATCTTGGTCGCTGGAATGTTCCTGGGGTTATTTTGGAATACCCGCAATTGGGTTCTGCAAGGCAATCCATTCTATCCCTACGGGGTTGAAGTCGGAAATGAAGAAGTCCTTCCAGGGGCTGAGCGAGATGCCGAGATCAGCTTTTCTCGTTTACGGACGAATTTTACCGACCTGTTTCTCGATAAATTTGGCGATAAGCAATCAAGGATCATGCCAGACCTCGATAACACTACGGGTTGGGGATGGTTTGTATACAGTATCGGGATCCCGGCGCTGATCCTTGGCTGCATACTCGACCGAAGAGTGCGTATGCTCGCATTGGGATTTGGAGTGTCTTTAACTTTGATTTTTTTCTCGATTCGACCGAGTCCATGGAACATGCGCTACCTGCTATGGTTTCCAGCTTTATTCAGTCTTTCTTTTGTCTGGCTGTTGGATGAGCTTCGGAAGGCGGATCATCAAATCCCCCGTATTGCAATCCGCATCTTAACGATTATTACACTCAGCATGAACTATATTGCTATGCTGAATTATGGACGTATCCCTCCCGAACGTTTTCAGGCTATGTTGGCGATTCCACTTCTTGAGCGTGACGCAGCCTCTTTGCGGATTAACATGCCGGGTGAGTATGAGAACAGCCTTAAGATCATTCCCGAGGAAGCTTTGCTGGGGTATAACCTTCATTCGAACGGTTTTATCTATCCACTTTATCGGGCGGATTTCGCGCAGTATCTGGTTTATGTCCCGGTTAGCGTCCAGGGAACATGTTTTGAAGTCGCTGAGGCGATGCGTACTCGCGGCACTCGGTATCTGTTTATTGCACCCGAGCACACATCTGATTCCGTCATAAGCTTTTTAAATGATTGCGGGGAATCTGAGATTGCGCTGAGGGAAAGAACGGGAAATCTCTATGTCCTCAAAGACTAAGTTGTGGCGGAATTTGCAATCTTGGCTGGTGATCTTTGTATGCCTATTGCTTTTTCTCTGGTATGCGAGACCACAACTTCTATACTCGCTGATCTTCCCTTTCCAGGTCATGGAATGGTTCTTCCCAGGTATAGCGGAGATGCTTCGCGCTCTCGTTGGTACATAATGGTATGTCGGTTCCCCGATACCCTCGTGATATTTCCCAGGAAACGATCAAATCGAGGGGATGGTGTGATTGGCAATCTGTGATTTCTTTGGTATAAATGTGGATTGAAAATCCGTGGCGCGACAGTTTTGTCGCGCTTTTATTCTGCACGTATAGAACTGAGGGATTACCCACTGATGACCCAGGTAAACGAACTTATTCCCCCCTATGGTGGAAAGCTTATTGGACTTGTTGCCGACGATGATCAGGTACAAGAGCTGAAAAATTATGGAAACACTTTAGCATCGATCCAAGTCAGCGATCGAGTTATGTATGATTTAGAGCTGTTGGCAACAGGCGCTTTTTCTCCTCTAGATCGCTTTATGGGCAGCGAAGATCTGAAAAGCGTACTCGAGTCCATGAGGCTGGCGGATGGCCATATCTTTCCTCTTCCGCTAACCCTGCCGATAGCTGCGGATTCCCCCGTACAGTTAGATAAGGATATCGCCCTACGCGATGCGCATAACAATCTTCTCGCAGTTATGACTGTTGAGGAGATTTACCCGTGGGATCGCGATGAGTTCTCGATGGGAGCCTTTGGAACAACTGATCTGCGTCACCCACTAGTTGCCGAGCTTCATCGTTGGGGTGAGATGAACATTTCGGGCAAACTGCAGGTCATTCAATTGCCCATCCATTACGATTTTCGAAACCTGAGGTTGACACCCGCCGAAACCCGAGAGCGCTTGGAAACTATCGGACGAAAGAACGTGGTTGCTTTCCAAACACGCAATCCCCTTCACCGTGTCCACGAAGAATTAACCAAACGAGCAATCGACGAGGTGGATGGTGTTTTACTGCTTCACCCTGTCGTTGGCATGACCAAACCTGGCGATGTTGACCACTATACTCGCGTCCGGACGTATCGGGCGCTGGCTTCTCGCTATTATGATCCAGATCGAATCCAACTAGCACTGCTTCCATTGGCGATGCGTCTGGCAGGACCTCGCGAAGCCCTCTGGCATGCATTAATTCGCCGCAATTATGGCGCCAATCATCTCATTGTTGGCCGGGATCATGCCAGCCCAGGCGTCGACTCTCATGGGGAACCATTCTATGGTCCCTATGATGCGCAGGAGTTGGTTAAGAGTCATAGTGATGAACTCGGGGTTAAGGTGGTTGAATTTCTCATGATGGTTTACCTTCCCGATGAAGATGCCTATGCCGAAGCAGATAAGGTTCCGGCCGGTACCAACATTGCTTCAATCTCGGGTACCGAGGTGCGTGAGGAGTACCTCAACAAAGGTGTATCGCTGCCGGCATGGTTCACGAGAGAAGAAGTGGCCGAGATCCTGGCCGACAGCTATCCTCCCCGCCATAAGCAGGGTTTCTGTGTTTGGTTTACGGGCTTGAGTGGTTCGGGTAAATCGACCACTGCCGAAGTCCTGACTACTTTACTCTTGGAAGCAGGCAGGCAGGTGACTGTGCTCGATGGTGACGTTGTGCGCACACACCTATCCAAGGGATTAGGCTTCAGCAAGGAAGATCGTGATATCAATATCCGCCGCATCGGTTTTGTCGCCGCGGAGATCGTTCGGCATGGTGGAGTGGCAATATGCGCCGCGGTCAGCCCTTACCGAGCCACCCGAAATGATGTAAGGAACAAGGTAGGGTTGGATCACTACATTGAAGTCTTTGTAGATACGCCGCTTGAAGTTTGTGAGGACCGTGATACAAAGGGTATGTACGCCAAAGCCAGGCGTGGTGAGATCAAAGGGTTCACGGGGATCGACGATCCTTACGAACCGCCACGCAATCCTGAGATTGTGATTGACACTGTCAACCAGGCTGCAGAACAAAACGCCCATCGGATTACAGAATATCTGCGGCAAAAAGGTTTTATTCGCGATACGGAATAACCTGGTTGCGCTTGAACGAAGATGCGATTAAGCTAGGAGGGCAATTCGGATGACCTCTCCTCATGGATTCAACTTACTTGCGGGACGGTAGTTGAATGAAATTGATAATTCAAATCCCCTGTTACAACGAGTCTGAGACACTTCCTCTAACTATAGGTGACCTCCCCAAGACTGTTCCGGGCTTTGATGCAATTGAATATCTGGTTATCGACGACGGCAGCACAGATGGGACTGCTCAGATTGCCGAAAGCCTTGGCGTTCACCACGTCGTACGCATGCCGAGAAATCGAGGGCTTGCGGCGACCTTTGAGACGGGGCTGCAGAAGGCTGTTCAACTTGGTGCCGATGTGATCGTGAATACCGATGGTGATAACCAGTATCCTGGCGGATTTATCCCGGACCTGGTTAGGCCGATCCTGGAGAACGAAGCCGACCTGGTTATTGGTGATCGTCAAGTCGAAACCATCCCCCATTTTTCAAGAATCAAGGTCTTCCTTCAGAAACTCGGCAGCCGGGTTGTACGCTGGAGTTCAGGGACGAATGTCCCTGACGCCACCAGCGGTTTCCGGGCGTTCTCACGTGACGCTGCCCTGAGACTGGTCATTTTCTCGAACTATACATATACACTCGAAACCATCATTCAGGCCGGGAAAATGGGGTTGAATGTAGCCTCAATTCCGATCGAGACAAATCCAAAATTGCGTGAATCCAGGTTAATACGAAGCATTCCGGTTTACTTGGCGCGGTCTTCCGTTACGATCTTGCGTATCTTCCTAATGTATGAAGCCCTGCGCACCTTCATCACACTAGGTTCGCTGCCTTTTATAGCCGGTTGGATTTTTGTCTTCCGCTTCCTGTACTTCTTCACTATCGGAGAAGGGCAGGGGCACATTCAATCCTTGATCCTCGCTTCGATATTAATACTGGTCGGATTCCTGATTTTCCTGCTCGGTCTCCTAGGAGATCTCATTGCCAGAAATCGCAGGTTGATGGAAGAGATGGTATTCCGCGTCCGGAAAATGGAATCCGAATAACACGCAAATCCCAACCTGATGTCAGATTTGCTCCTATTCACTAGTCATGGTTTCTTTCACAAATCCCTGATGTCCGGAGAGACGTAATTTCATGAGAGTGAATTTTCACACTCTCTGAGTATCAATCCACAGAAATGGAGAATGCCCGTAGGCCTTATGGCCTTCAGCTGAAACAAGGTTTAATTTTCATTTCAAGCATACGGAGTTTTGAGTAAAACCATACGCACCATTGGTCAACTAACCCAATAACCACTCCCGTGGATTTGAAAAAGACGTCTCATGCAGAATAGTGACTAGTATGCGCAAAGAAGAGAAGCAGAAACACAAATCAATTATTCGGCAAGCCGTTAGCGCGCCCATTATCGTGTACTTGGTAACGGCAGTTCTTATCGTGGTGGTCGTCTCCCAGACGATGACGTTATGGGACAAAGTGATATCCCCGCTAGCAATCCGGGTTATAAAGATAAAAGAATTCTCAGCCTTAGAGAGATCTGCGATCCTCCATGAAGGGTTTGAGTTTGCAGACTATATCAACTTTATTAGGGAAACGATCCCGTCGGGAGCGAAGGTCATACTTCCACCTCATTCGACACGTCATTCGCTCACCAACTTCGGCTTCGCAGATTACTTTCTAATGCCTCGTGAATTACACAATTGTGGCCGCAATGAAATTGACGAGTGTATTTTACGCATGACAGGTGACCGTTCCTACATACCCGTTCTGAGTGATTTCCCGCCACGCGAGATCGTTGCTCAAGTTAAGCAGTTTATTCCTTACAAGGGAAACTTCGGGGTTTGGGCTCCAAAATAGGATAGAGCGAGATGGAAACGAGTCTCTCTTGATGACAGTAATCATTGATTTGCTTGTTACCTTAGCCTTAGCAACAACCGGTTATCTCTGTGTGCGGCTATTGCTCAAGGAAGCTTCGTGGCTTGAGATCTTGAGTTTGACTTTCCCACTTGGCAGCGGTTTGTTGACATGGCTATTCTTCCTGCTGGGTTGGATAGGAATCCCCTTCGACCGTATTCAGGTCATCGTAATCTGGATTGGCGTTAACCTTGTGTTGCTGGCTTTAATCCGCTATCAAAAGAATGAGAGCGCGAGCAAGCGACCATCAATCGTCAATAACCGTCAACACACTGCAGGGGTTGATTATGCTGTGCTCCTTATCCTAGGAGCAGGCCTAGTCATTTCGATAATCTTGTCCATCGGACGATCTTATTCGGTTTATGATGGCATTGCGATGTGGGCGCCAAAGGGATACGGAATCGCCCTGGAGCGCTCGCTGTGGGGTGCTCGGTGGGGAAATCATGGGTACGCGTATCCTTTGAACATCCATTTTAATATCGCGAGTTTCCGATTGTTCAGTGGTGATCTGCTGCCGGGATCTAAAATGATATTTCCTTTATATTTCTTTTCGATGCTACTCGGTATCTACGCATTCTGGATTAGAGAACAAGTCCATCCTTATTTGCGTGCGTGTTCCTTGTTGGTCATCGGTACAGTCCCAGTATTATTTTCTTTCTCGATGATCGGGTATGCCAACCTGCCCATGGCAGCATACATGGTTTTAGCGACCCTTTGGGGGATTGAAGGGATCATGCACGGTAATTTTAAGATCCAGATATTGAGCGGGATATTATTGGGTTTAACAGCATGGACTATTCTTGAGGGTATGCTGTATGTAGTTGCCATCGGTTTAGTCTTGATCTTGGCCAGATATGTTTCCAAAATTGGTGAGATAAAACCTTTTGCTTGGATCACTCCCGTTGTGATCATCGCAGGTGTGTGGTTCGTTTTTTTTCAGATGCACGGCTCGACTGGGAGCCAGGCAATATCGGCTGCATCAAAGATGCTGCAAGCGCTTCTGCAGGGCGACTGGCAACCCTCGGGGATTCGTTTGATCTTGTGGTTTGCGAGGAGAAATATTTTTGACATTTCAACCTGGGGATTGATTTACCCGCTAGGGATTCTGTTTTTCTTACTCGGTTGGAAGCAAGTGCGTCCGGGAAAAAACTTTGTATCATTAGCACTGTTCCTGGCCACACTGGCCACGGGAGCACTCTCACTTGGATTGTTCTATCTTCGTTCCTTTGATATTCCCGGGTTGTATGATTTGCTGGTACGAGGTTTTCCTCGGAGTTTCATGAGTCCCTCAATCTTGTTCTTCGTACTGGGAGTTCAACTTTTAGCAGCCATCCCCATTATGGTGAAGAAACCCGGATTGCCCCATCTAGCCCCCAGATGAGAGCAATGCCACAATCAGCATTATGACCCAATTTCAGGGGAATTTTTAGGTTCAGCCAATGAGCGGATCCTATAGGGTTTATCGAC
>Ga0114922_10003237_pt1 | contig 15228 bp, 13 predicted proteins | sample AartaG_FD_100975 | JGI IMG/M metagenome (GOLD analysis project Ga0114922, IMG submission 100975) | Deep subsurface microbial communities from Aarhus Bay to uncover new lineages of life (NeLLi) - Aarhus_00045 metaG | ecosystem: Environmental > Aquatic > Marine > Oceanic > Sediment | place...
CCGGACAACCGCTTTGGCGATGTGATCCTCATTCTTGATATCACAGACTTCTCTGGCACTGCTGTCACACCAGCGGCTAAGAACCTGGTTATTTTCCGTTTCGTCAAGAGCTTGCCGTATTGCTTCATCAAAAGAAACGGGGTGAATATCAGGAAAAAACCGCTTGGCGTTATCATTCTGAGCGATCGTTTCCGAGCGCAATCCTTCAATAAGAGCCCTGGCGATCCGAGAAGGAACCGCAGTCATCAGCACCAGCCAATAGGAAGAGAGTTTTGGTGTAAAGACAGGAACGGGGATTATGAGCCTTCTCAGGCCCATGAGCTGTGCTGTTCTTTGAAGCATGATTAAAAAGTTCATCTGCTCAGACCCGATGTCCACAACCTGATTCGATTCCACTTTGAGATCTTTAGCCTGTTTTAAATACTCTAAGACATCCGAAACAGAGATGGGCTGTGTTTGTGTGTGCACAAACCGCGGCGTGATCATAAAAGGGAGTTTTTGCACAAGATTCCGTATGATCTCAAAGCTTGCACTCCCGGAACCGATGATGATGCCGGCTCTGAAGAATATCGTCTGGATCCGATCTGGCTTTTCACTGAGGATCTCTCCAGTCTCGAGACGGCTGAGAAGATGTTTGCTCGCTGTCTCCTTTACCCCCAACCCTCCCAAATAGACAATCCTTTTTACTCGTGCAGCGATGCAGGCCTCACGAAAATTTGTGGCGATAGATTTGTCCAACTGCCGGTAATCAGCCTTAGCTCCCATCGAATGGATCAGGTAATAGGCGACATCGATCCCTGAAAGGGCCTCAACGAGTGATTCCATCTCGATCGCATTACCCTCAAAGATCTCCAGCTTGACCGATGGCGTAAACTGGACCTTGTTCCTGTTCCTCACAAAAAGCCTGAGCTGAACATCCGGGTCTTCGAGGAGTTTTGCTGCAAGACGCCTACCGATGTAGCCTGTGGACCCTGTTAAGAGAATTTTCATGAGTTTACCCGTACTTCACAATTTTTTTTAAAGGATTTCTTATATTAATCTTTGGATCCCCCACACAACTCAGAAGCGGAATACAGCTCCGACGATCACATAATTTAAAAGTGTAAAATTGTAGACACTTTCAACATCCGCACCTCCTTCAAGAATGCGGTACCCGGCTTTAAGGCTAATGCTGTCGTTCATACGATAAAACAGGGCGAGCAATACATCTTCAGCTCTTCCCTGGCCTCCGGGGGAGGCAAGGGCATCTCCTTCGAGAAGAAGGCTCATCTTAGTTGAGAACATCCATTCAACCCGGAAATTGAGAAGAGGGACAAAGCCAAAATCCGTATTTGATGAGCGTTTCTCTTCGTCCTCAAGCCTGACCTCGGCATCACGGATCTTAACCGTCAATCCCAAACCCACTTTCCATTTATTGGAGTTTATGAAATCAAACCGGTAGGTCAATCGGTAGGAATTGAACTTGTAAAAGGCCTGAATATCGGTGTTTGCAGGGAAAAAGTCTCCGTTAAAAAAGATATCTTTATCGACGCTCCCCTGAGCATTCAAGCTTAGGGGGGCGAAAAGGACAGACACCGAGTGCTTGGGATGAAATTGATAGCCCAGTCTTAAACGATAGACGATTTTGGATTCTGCAGGCAGGTCGTTGGTGAGTGAAAACAGCGTGCCTGTTTCATTAGGTATCCTGACATCGATGTAGCCCGGCCAAACATATCCACCCTCGGCATCAAAAAACCAATCGCAAAAAGCAGAAACGGGGAAAAAAAGAATCCACACCAAAATCAGCACAAAAGTAATTGAACCTATTCTACGCATTTATCACCTCAGTTGATTATTATAGAATAACCACACAAAATTAAACACATTATCGATAAAATTCAAGACGCGCTACAGCGACATCAGCCTTGAATTCTTTTTTTATGGCGACAATTGCAATTCGGACCAGTTTATCGGGCTTTAATTCCGTTCTTAGATTTTCTTGCTCAAAGTCCGAGAACGGCAGATCATACATATTCCAGCTGCTGTCAGCCACAAATTTTGCTCCATAATATTGCCAGGGTCGGCGTGAATCACTTGAGCGCAGATGGATGTGATACACCTCCCCGTTCCCCCGAGCCCAAAGTCTCACACCTTTATAGGAGCTGGCATCAAAGGGCTGTCCCTCTTTCGTTAAAGGCAGGGCAACTTGAACAAAACCACCGTTGTTTTCCAGAGATACATCTCCACGAAGATGGACACACCTGCGGCCATCGATCGTGTCATAATCCCATTCGCCTGTCGAGACGCCTCCCATCACCTGATCCGTAAACATTCTCCACTGTGTACCGAAAGATGAGATTCCATTGGATTTTGAGAAATCATCGATCAATAAGGATTCTGACTGTTCGCACATCATTGAATCAACAGGAAAAAAAGAAACAACACTTTTGAAGGCTGCAAGAGGTTGATGGAACAAAAAAAGTATTAAAATGCCACTCAACATGCAGAAAAAAGCGAATTTTCGTTCATTCATATCTGTCCTCCACTTTTTTGATTCCTAATCTGAGTTATTCACACTTAGAAATCTTATTTTCTTTATTTTTTCCTGTGCTCAATAATAACAAGCCCTAAAAATCCATCAACAGTCACCGAGTCTCCTGTTCTAATGAGCGCTGTAGCATCAGCAATTCCCGTTACACAAGGAATACCGTATTCTCGTGCAATGATCGCTCCATGGATCAACATGCCCCCCCGTCTTTCAACGATCCCAGCGGCCAATGGAACAACAAAAGTCATATTGGGATCGACAGCGTCGCAAACAAGAATTTCCCCTTTTTTAAATTCAAAAAGATCCGATTCCTCGGATATAACGCGCGCATCCCCTGTAGCAAGCCCTTTCCCAGCCGGCTGTCCCTTGAGCTGCCTGGCTTGCCATACGGACCTTTGTGTCTGTGTGCGCTTTTGGCGTTCCAGGGTTGGAATGTATTTTTTATCACTCAGGCATTTTATGATCTGCTCGTCTGAACATTTCAGATATCGAGAGGGAAAACGTGGCTTGAGCCTTTTTCTCCCCTCGAGAATGGCTCTATTCATCTGCCGCTCGATCTTACCCAGATAGATATTGTCGTCATCTCTCAATCGGTAACTGAATTTTCCCAGATCCAATAATCCTCGAGCATAATCTTGATCTTCTTTTTTAAATTTGGAGAGGAATTGTTCTGAACTTATTGGCTTACGAGCTATTCTGAGCTTCTTTTCTTGTTTGTGGGGAGAGGAGTCTGCCAATTCCAGAAGTATCCTTGAGAGGCGTTTAAGAGGTGCGGAATCCAGCTCGTCAAATATTTGTAAGTTGGCATATTCACCCAAGAACTTTTTTAAAAGCTTCTGGAACTCAGGATGTTTCACATCTTCCATTCGGCCATCTCTCATCTTCTGCGCCAGTTTTTTATCAAGCTTTATCAAGGCGGCCATATCCTGCAGCATCCGGTTGCGCTCCAAACTAAACATGCTTCGCGGACGCAATAATTCCACAAACTCATACGGATCTTCGGAATGGATTTTATCGTTGTACACTTGGCCAAATAGTCGAAATCCATGGGCAAAGGGAATGAACTCCTTCGAGTAGACATCCACCCAATAAGTATAGATCTTTTTTCTTCGTTGTATTTCGTCAGCGAGATCTTTATCCGATAATCCCGAAAGATCCTGTTTAGCCATAGTATCGGATTCACTTATCATTTCAGGAATAGTGTGCTCTTCAATGCGGATCTGCAATTCCTGTAAATTTGCAAAGCTCCTCCGAAGGCTCAAATACCAGCTCTTTTCGTCTTTTGACCGATCTTTTCGTTCTGTTGTGATCGGCCTGGACTGGAGAGTATAAAGTGTTCGTTTCCGGAAGGTCCATTCCACATCCTGGGGCTGGCTAAAAGATTCTTCTGCTTTCTGTCCCAGTATAAACACAGCTTGAACCCGATTTAGCGATAGAGGTGCAACCTGTGCTTTTTTGGGATCGAGCTTTACCAAGTGCACACCTTTCCGAGACGGAAGGATAACCTTAATGCGCAAAGCCGTCGCGTGTGACAGGACTTTCCCATCTGTCCTTCTCAGAATCCACCGATCTGGTTCGACCGTTCCGTCCACCAATCCCTGGTTGAGACCGTACACTGCTTCAATGACAGATTGATCTCCATCCATTGGATTCTTCCCAAAAAAAACTCCCGAACAATCCCCAGGCACAAACTCCTGGATGACCACAGCCATGACACTCTTTTTCAATTCTAATCCCAACTCTTTTCTATAAAGAATAGCGGCATCCGACCACAGGGATGCCCACACAAGCTTGACGTGCTTGAGGATGTTTTCGATACCAGTGATGTTGACGTAGGATTCATGGATGCCTGCAAAAGAATCTTGAGCCGAATCCTCTCCCAATGCAGACGACCGCACGGCCACAGGAGTGTCGTGAAAAAAATCATCAATGCCTTCTCTGAATGCGTGTGCAAGGTCCCTCGGAAACTTTGCATGTAAAAAAAGATTGCGGATACGGAGAGCAGTATCCCACATCTCTTCCCAGCGTGCGTTGTCCAGACTCTTTCTGTGAATTTCCATCAGGATCTTTTTATCCAACCCTGTCTGGACAAGAAAAGAGCGATAGGCATCTGCGGTCAGGCACACAGCTTTGGGGACATTCAGATCCCTTGCCCAAAGGCGGGCAAGAGCGAATCCTTTGCCGCCGACCAGAAGGCGATGATTTTCGCGAACCTCTTCAACGGGGAGAATGAACATGTTAAACGCTAAATTCCTGGACTTTCTGAAACTCTGATACGATGATATATTTTTTAACCTGGATTTTGAGAAGCCGGCATGAAGGAGACTTAACAAAATCTTCGAGATAAGGGTGCTTTTTGAGATAAAGGCGAAGAATTTTATCACGCTCCTCTTTCCCGACTTCCTTCGCTTTTCCTAACGCAGTTACAGCCACACATTCATGGAAATCTTGTTCTGAATTGCTCCGTGTGTCCACAAGAAAAGACACCTGGGGAAAAGCCTTCAGGTTGGCATACTTTCGGGTGTAAACCGCGGTGGAAAAAACAATATTCTTAAGGTCCTTGGACGAAACAAAGGCAACAAGATTCTCGTACGGATTTTTCTTGTCTAGAGTTGCCAGAACACCCAGACTCTGGGATTCCAGAGTGCGCCGAACAAGCTTCTTTAATTCCTGGCTCATTGGTCTATATTTTTGCCTCCCTTCATTTTTGATTACCTATTTTACCATAAAGTTGTTAGAACGTCTTTTCCTCGGTCATCTTGACAGAGACATTTAAAGATATACAATAAAATGTCTTGCGGAGACAGATAATTGTGTCGGCATATTTTATGAATAATTCAGATACAATAAATTGAAGTGAAATGCACTGATTTTAGCAGCGTTGGTATATTTTGATGCATGTGATATTCTGGCTAAGTAAACAGGTTGAATCAAGATGATCAAGGGCTATGGGACGAAGATATTAGCAATCCCCCTCCTCCTATCGCTATGTTCGATCCCCATTTTTCCGCAGACTCTCGATTTCAAAGGCCTCATCGCCCTTTGGGGAGTGGGGAGTTTTCAAAAATCGGCCGATCCCCAATTGGGTTTGCGATTCATCCCTGAACTCTTTCTAGAGAAATCTCTCTCCAATAATATATCTCTGGATGCGAATGTTTCCCTAAATGCCTATGGAGTGGCAACTTTTGAAGAGATCGACGATGTGCATTCAGAGGGCGACATCAAGCCTTACAGACTCTGGGCCCGTTTTTCGTCTTCCCAGTTTGAAGTTCGGCTCGGCCTCCAAAAAATTAGCTTCGGTTCCGCAGCTCTCCTGCGTCCCCTTATGTGGTTCGACCGCCTCGACCCGCGAGATCCCCTTCAGCTCACAGAGGGTGTTTATGCCTTACTGTTTCGCTACTACTTTGTCAACAACACCAACATATGGGTTTGGGGTCTTTATGGGAATGACGACCCCAAAGGCTGGGAGACATTCCCATCGGATAAAAAGACTCCTGAATACGGTGGACGGTTTCAGCTCCCGCTCTTCTCGGGCGAGTTGGCTTTCAGCTATCACCACCGTACAGCAAACCTCAATCGTGGTCCCTTCGAGGGGCTTTTCCCCGCCAATAATTTGGTGCCCGAAAATCGGTTTGGCATCGATGGGAAATGGGACATCAGCATCGGCGTATGGGCTGAGGTCACATGGACCCATCAGGAAAGCGATCTCCTTCCCTATCCCTGGCAAAGGGCCATTAATGCAGGTCTGGATTACACATTCGATATCGGTAATGGCCTGTATGTTCTGGGAGAACACCTTTTCCTCTCTCAGGCCCAAAGTGCTTGGAGTTCTGGGGAGGATACGAACTTTTCCTCCTTTCTTATCCGGTATCCATTGAGTATAATGGATGATCTCACGGCGATCCTGTACTACGACTGGGAAAATAAAGAGTTTTATCGTTTTATCAATTGGCAGAGAACTTATGACAATTGGATGTTCAACATCATCGGGTTTTGGAATCCTGAGGAATTTCTTCTCTATCCCAACCAAGCCGGCAGCAATCCTTTTGTCGGAAAAGGCTTTCAAATCATGGTGACTTTTAACTTTTGATAAAAAAAAGAGAATCGAGGTCAGAATGGATAATTCTTATTTGATCGAAACGAAGGACCTGGTAAAGACATATCGAATGGGCGAGCACATTATAATGGCTTTGAATAAAGTGAACTTAAATTTTCGAAAAGGAGAATTTGCCGGTCTCGTCGGCCCCAGCGGTTCAGGGAAGACAACATTGCTTAATATCGTTGGCTCTTTGGACTCTCCGACGGAAGGAAGTGCTGTCGTTATGGGAAAAAAAGTCGAAGAATTAACACACAAGCAAGCTGCTGCACTGAGAAATCTAAATATCGGCTTTATATTCCAGACATTCAATCTCCTTCCTGTCTACACAGTCTTCGAAAATGTGGAATTTCCGCTGCTCCTCCACGACCTCTCTCCTGAAGAAAGAAAAAAAATGACGATGGATGCGCTGGAATGGGTGGGCCTTGCAGACCGGGCCAAATCCAAACCCGCTCAACTCTCTGGTGGACAAAGCCAGAGAGTCGCTGTCGCAAGGGCTGTGGTTAAAAAACCATCGATCATTCTCGCCGATGAGCCAACAGCCAACTTGGATGCGGAAAACTCTCACAACATATTGCAGACGATGGAACAATTGAATAAGACCTTGGGAACGACATTTATATTCGCAACCCATGATGAAAAGGTTATCCGTTACTTACGCCGAAAAATCACTCTTATCGATGGAAAAGTCACCAAAGACGAACCCATGACGCCCCAAAGAGCTACGGGAGCAGAATCATGATCATCCCAAAATTGGCGTTAAGGAATATCCTGGGCGCCGGAATCCGCACATGGCTGAATGTCATCGTACTGTCCTTCGCTTTTGTGACGATCATATGGACCCAAGGGCTCTATCAAGGCATGAGTCGACAGTCCGTGCGGGCAACAGTGGATGCTGAATATGGGGGAGGACAATACTGGCAGGAAAATTATGATCCCCTCGATCCCCTTTCTCTGGAAGACGGGCACAGTAAAATCCCTGAATCCTTGGATACTTTGATGCAAAATGATCAAGCAACCGCGATTCTTGTTATCCAAGGAACGATCTATCCCAACGGACGCATTCAGCCGATATTAATCAAAGGGATAGATCCCAAACAAAAGATACTGTCGATCCCATTCGCAGCCCTAGACAATGAAGAAATCGAGCTTCCGGCTCTCATCGGCACCAGGATGGCAAGAAGCACAGGCCTGAAGGTGGGCGATGAGATAACACTCCGTTGGAGGGATGTTCACGGAACATTTGACGCCCGAGATGTCCAGATCGTTCAGATCATAAACACAACGGTCCCGACTATTGATCAGGGACAAATATGGGTTCCCCTGGAAAAAATCCAGGATTTGGTGCAAATGCCGGATGAGGCCAGCCTGGTTATCATTCAAAAGGAATTAAAAATATTCCCTGAAGTCTCAGGCTGGACGTTTAAAAGCCAGTATTTCCTTCTCTCTGACATCCGCGAGCTGGTGCAGAGCAAATCGGCGGGCGCATCAATCCTGTATTTTATACTGATTTTACTGGCCATGCTCGCAATCTTCGACACGCAGGTGCTCTCTATATTCAGGCGAAGGAAAGAAATGGGCACACTTATGTCATTGGGAATGACCAGGCTGAAAATCATTCAACTTTTTACACTTGAGGGAGCTTTACATGGAGTTCTAGCAGCAATTGTGGCAGCACTTTACGGCATTCCTCTACTCGCGCTCTTCGCAAAGAAAGGATGGGCCCTCCCCATTTCTTCAGACAGCTGGGGATTTGCATTCGGTGAGAAGATTTTCCCTGTCTATAGTGCCGGGTTGGTCTTGGGAACAACAGCACTTGTTCTTATCATAACCACAATCGTCAGTTTCCTGCCCACCAGAAAAATCGCCAAATTAAAACCGACAGATGCCCTGAGAGGTAGGATGTCATGATCAAATTTCTCTTAAAGGGGATCCTAAGGGACAAGTCCCGGAGTTTTTTTCCGATATTGACGATTGTGTCAGGAGTTATGCTCTGTGTTGTGGGGTACTGCTGGATGATAGGAGCGGAAGCCAATTATGTCGAAACGAGTGCGAAGTTTAGCACAGGGCATATCAAGATCATGTCCCGCGCCTATGCCGAGGAAGCCGATCAAATTCCCAATGATCTAGCCTATATAGGTGTAGACTCTCTCATAAAAAAACTAAAGAAAGATTTTCCAGATTTTCTTTGGACTCCTCGAATACGTTTCGGAGGCCTCTTTGATATTCCTGATTTTCAAGGAGAAACGCGCGCCCAGGGCCCGGTCGTCGGGATGGCCGTGGATCTCTTTTCGGGCGATGGCCGAGAAATCAAGGTCTTGAGTCTCGAGGACGCCATAGTAAGAGGTCGGATCCCTCAAAAACCGAGTGAGATTCTTATCAGCGAAGATTTCGCCTCCACCCTTGGAGTTCAGCTCGGTGAGACCGGGACGCTCATAAGTTCCACAATGTACGGCAGCATGGCTATCACCAATTTTACTATAGTCGGGACTATTCGCTTCGGCGTCTCCGCAATGGACCGGGGGGCCATAATAGCGGACATCGCCGATCTGCAGTTAGCATTGGATATGCAGGATGCGTCAGGAGAAATCCTTGGCTTTTTTAAAGACTTTGTCTATCGTGACAAAATCGCTCTCGCCGAAACCGCTCGTTTCAACTCTGAGTATTCAAAGGAAAGCGATGAGTTCTCTCCAGTGATGGACACCCTCCGTAACCAAGCGGGAATGGCAGAGCTCCTGGAGATGATGAGTGGCTTCGCTAAAGCCATGATTTTTATTTTTGTTATCGCAATGTCTATCGTTTTGTGGAATGCGGGCTTGATGGGAAGCCTGCGGAGATATGGAGAGATCGGCGTCCGCTTGGCCATGGGCGAGACAAAAACACATCTCTATCGTACCATGATTGTCGAATCGCTGCTCATCGGCATCATAGGATCTGTTTTGGGGACAATCCTGGGACTCGCCATATCTTATTATCTTCAGGCTCAAGGAGTCGACATCGGATCCATGATGAGCAATGCTTCCTTAGTCCTCAGCAATGTCATGAGAGCCAAAGTCACATGGTTCAGCCACATCATCGGATTCATCCCAGGCATTATGGCGACATTGCTGGGTGCTGCCATCAGTGGCCTTGGAATCTTCAAGCGGGAAACCTCCCAATTGATCAAGGAGTTAGAGGCATGAAAGTCACAAAAAGGAACCTTGTTATTTTGATCGTGCCTGTTATCATAAGTGTCATTGTTTTTGGAGTTTTCGCCATTCAAGACACCCCTTCAGGAGACTGGATCCTCCAGAAACTTGACGACAACATCGGTTCAGACAACAAGATCTACCTGGGAAAAATGATCATCCACGGCCGTCGGGGAAGCCGCACAGTGGAGTCTAAATCATGGATCCAGGGCGACGAAAAATCCTTCACAGAATACCTGGCGCCTCCCCGCGAGAAAGGAACGAAGATGCTAAAACTGGAGGATCAACTCTGGACATATTCGCCATCAACGGACCGGACGATCAAGATCTCAGGACACATGCTGCGTCAATCGGTGATGGGCTCCGACCTCTCTTATGAAGATATGATGGAAGACCGCCGAATGCAAAAAATCTACGATGCCAATGTTGTGGGTGAAGAGAATATTCGAAATCATCCATGCTGGATCCTTGAGCTTACAGCAAAGGAAGGAGAACAGGACGTCGCTTACTATTCCCGCAAAATCTGGGTGGACATGGAAAGATATGTGTCCCTCAAAGAAGACCGTTATGCAAAAAGCGGCAAACTTCTCAAAACAACAGAAGTGAACAATGTGAGCCGTGTGGATGATCGCTGGGTGCCGGATAAGATCATCTTCAAGGATGTCCTCAAAACGGGAAAAGGCACGGAGTTTATCATCGAATCCATCGAATTTAATGCGGATATTCCGGATTATATATTTTCGAAAGCATCCCTAAGAAAATAAAGAGGTTATTGCATGACATCCAGATTCCATGGAGTTTTCACTCTAACAGTATTGGGATGCGCGGGCGCGATGGCGTTCATTGCACTTGTCCAAGAATCAGCCGTATTGGCCATAATCTATCTAGCTGTCAGCATGGTGGCTCTACTCAGCCTTTTCTATCTCTTCTGCGGCAAATGTGCCTGTCGCGAGGATTCTTGCGCCATGGTTTTGCCAGCAAAAATATCCAAATTGCTTCCTGAACGTAAAGGAGATTCCTACACATTCTGGGATTTGTTCTTTGTTGTGCTTTTTCTGGTAATTTTGGCCATGTTTCCACAGTACTGGCTTTGGAAACACAAGGCGCTTTTTATTTTCTATTGGCTACTTTTTATGGTCGCACACACTGAAATCACATTTATCGTGTGTAAACGCTGTGAAAACACACGATGTCCGATAAACAAAAGAATGGGACGCCGGAAATCCATCAAAAATCCCAGGTCATAAAAACACTAATCTTCTTCCTTCGACATTTCTCGATCACACAAAACATCCCACCATTGGGATATGACATCTGGTGAACCATACCATGGAAACTTCTTTTTGGAATAATGACTTGCGCCTTCCAAAATGATGGGATAAGACCCTTCTAGAATAGCAGAGCTAAGCGGGACAAGCCCATCGCCCCAAGTATCTCCGTTTCCGCAAAGCGTCCTGTAGGACAAATAGGCCTTCCGTTCTTTTAAAGAGCCGTGACTATTGCCGCGGACTGCCTTCCCAGACACCGAAACGTATTCGACATCTGAGGAGTAGTACGCTCCTGGATAGTGTCTCTCCAGGCGATGGTGCAAAGGGGATCCCCTGTTTCTCCGGTGGGGGCTCCCTAGAGTGATAAGCCGATTCACCCACTCAAGCCCTCGATAGGAATGGCCACGAAATGGCTCTGGACTGAGAAATTGCCGGCTCAGCACCCCTCCTGAACTATGCCCCACGAGAGTTATTTTTCCTGTATGCGAATCCTTAACTACTAGCCGGACGGTCCTTTCGAGTTCATTAAGAAGGGCTTCCCATCCCCCAGCTGTTATGCTTAACAGCCATTGAGACATCTCGGTAGGAACGATGCTGACCTTCTGCCCAGAAATTTGTTGGAGGATTTCTCCTGTTACCTGGTAGGTGTGGGCCGTACTGAGAAAACCGCCAAATATTACGATCGGCTGATTTAGCCGGGTTTGATCGTTACGTTTTTGTATCTTTGTCTGCATTTCGAGATGCTGTTTTTTTCAGGATACCGAGCTTTCGGGCCATTTTGACTAAACCTCGGCCCATTCCCGAAAGCTGTATGACTTCGACAGGATCGTCCCATTTCTCTTCGTGCTTTATCCTCCTCCAATCCTTGATCTCAGGAATCATTGCGATCACAAAAATGACATTGACAAAAACGGCATACAATACGATGTTCAGGTCGTGTGTCCTGAACCAGAGCCAGGGGATAACTAATAATACGCCCGCCAAATAAGCTGTAAGCACATCTCTGAAAACTACCAAGCCGATTAGCATTCCCGGTATCGAAGTGGCAAATACACCGATCCAATCGATGACTAATACGCCGCCATATACAGCTGATATGCCACGCCCCCCTTTAAATCTGTGAAAGATCGGCCAGACATGGCCAACCATGCCAGCAGCGGCTACGATTAAATAATAGGATTGTTCCGGAAACATTTGTTTTGTTATTAGCATAGGAATGGCAATTTTAATAATGTCCAAAATGTATGTCATGAATCCATATTTGGCTCCGATATGATAGGAGACTGTAGAGGCACTGATCGTCTTCAAAATAAGTTTTTTGTCAGTCCCTTCAAGCTCTATCTCGCTTTCAACCGGGATGACCTTACCCCGGCCGAATATCTTCATAACCAGACGTGCCGAAGAGATTGAACCTATAAGATATCCAGCAACGGCAGTCAATAAGATTAATTTGATATTCATATCATTCCCCCTCTTCAGGACTCATAAAATGTTTAAGGTACACTCGACCGCTATAACCATCAACGGTAAGAGGTTGGCCGTCTTTGATAAAATGCCTGGCCTTCCTCACACTGACAACAGCGGGTATGGCATACTCTCTAGCAATAATTGACGTGTGAGACAATTGACCTCCTGTTTCTGCAACTATGCCACCGATTCCAGGTAAGAGTGGCGCCCATCCCACATCTGTGAATGGAACAACGAGTATCGCATTTTGATCTAATTGTTGAGCAAGATCAGAGGGATGTTGAAGTACCACAGCATATCCATGAGCAAATCCTTTGCTGCTTCCTATGCCAACTAGACAATCTTTGCTTTCCTGATCAATAACTGGCGGAACAGGCTCAGTGCCATCCGTTATTGTGTCTGGAAGCTCGATCATTGCATCCTCGTCCATCTCAGTTTTTCTCTGTTTGATCAAGTCTTTCGCTTCTCTTGGAGCGAGGTCGCCACCCGCAAGCCGTTGAACTTCGTCAAAATAGAGGTAGAAAATATCATCTCGAGCATCCATGGCCCCGATCCTTTTGAATTTATCCGAAAGCGCGAGAAAAATGCTGCGCATCAGATAAGATTCTTCGGACATAATAAGGCTCACGCGTTCCCTTAAATCCATATATTTTTCGGTTGAATCCAATAATTTTTTTAGAATCATCCAGTGCATCCCATTCATGTTTTTTCGCACTTTCATCAATGCGTTTTTACGGATTTCTTCTGACTTTGTTCGTTGCTGAGTGTCAGCCTTTGTGATAGAGCGCCCTATAGAACGCCAAATCAAATAAGGATCCTCAATCCAGGGAACCTCCGTGAAATCACTGCCGTTAGGGCTCAAGAATCCAAAGCGATCGAGGAATTTTCCCATCTCTTCCAGAATTTGTTGTCCTTTTTCTGTACTCGAAAGATACCGACGGATAGATTCATCGTCCTCTTCAGCAAATATTGTTAAAACTTCAGGATCGAGCATCTGCGCTTGTGAGGCAATGTTTTGGATTATATGGTTGGGTTCTAAAGATTTCTGTCCTCCGTATCCGCGCAGAAGATCGTTCGGTATCACTCCGGGCGCTTTTTTCTGAACCATTTTTGCGATCAATTTATTCCGGATCATCATGTTCAAAGATGCCACTATGACATTCCATTGTGAAACGGCGTGTAAATCCACGAGCTTTTGGATATTGGCGATCAATTCATGGCTTTCTTCAGACGACCAGTCTTTCTGACGAAAAGGCTCTAAAATCTTTTTCTGGCTTTCGATAAATTGGACAATTTTATTGCTACGCCTACAATGCTTCCAGGTGAACTTCACAAACCGGATAAATACCGGAAGATTTCTTAAAGTAAATCGGCGTTTTGATTTTGTCGCACATTCATCTCTGCTGACCACTTCAAAGAAATTGGAGGGCAGACCAGACCGTTCGAGCAGCTCGCCCAAAAGTGTAACATCGGCATATATTCTAGAGTGAATACGCGTTAGCAACTTAGAGAATTCAACCTCCGTAGGACCAAGAATTGCGGAGAACATGCGGCCAAACACACGTTCGGCCATAGCCACAGTTTTTGTCGACCAGACTAATGGTTTGATAAGCCCTGGAGACATATCGGAAATCATTTTGCACGAATAGATTCGCTTTTTCGTGATTGAGGTGATGGGCCGGGACTGGAGAAAATAAAAATATGTGCCATCATATACCCACTCCACATCCTGAGCCCCCCCCATTTTGGAGGCGATTTCTCTGACTGTACTCGCCAGAGCTAAAATCTGGCTGCTCTCGAGGATAAGAGAACCCGGCTTTTTTAGTGAAAAATTGACCAATTCCCCACGTTCATCAACTGCATAACGATCGGGCTCAACAAGGCCTCGCACAATCCTCTCTCCTGAACCTTTCGCTGCTTCTATGATGACGTGATTCTGTCCTGTCATGGGGTCACAACTGAAAGCCACACCTGCCGCATGAGCATCCACCATTTTTTGTATCAAGATGGCAAGAGAGAGGTTATGGATATAATGTTGAGGGGAAAGAGATTTTTGAGTCTCGAAATATTTCCATAGCCGCCAGTTAAAAACAGAAGACAGGCATTTTTTCACAGCATGAAGAACGTCCTCTTCTCCCTCGACATCGAGAACAGTATCGAGCTGTCCGGCAAATGACGAAGACTCTGAATCTTCTCCGACCATGGAAGATCGCACCGCAACTCGTCCCCCGATCTTACTGTAAGCTTTAAAAATGATTCCTTTCAATCGAGATGGAAATTCAAAATCCAGGATGCGTTGACGGATTTCTTCGAGCTTTATTTCCCCGGAATCGGTTCTTTGAGTACTTAGTTCTTCAGTGAAATTCAGAATAATTTCCTGAAACACATGAGTGGAAAGGATGATTCCTGGAGGCACTCGGTAACCCAATCGGGATAATTTCGCTAAACCGACACCCTTCCCACCGGCAAGCTGTACTTTTAGTGCGTGCCGGCTCTTTAAGCGAAAAAGTAAACGGCTCATGGAATTGGCCTGGCAAATCCTCCTAAATTCCCAAAAAATCTATATCACAGGCCTGAATATATGTCAAACTCGCCAGAAAGCCCTGAAAAATCTTATGCAGTGTGCAGAGTGTTCCCCTGGTCAGTTATTCAGAGATGTAAAATTACTCAATCAAACATCAA
>Ga0114922_10003238_pt1 | contig 15228 bp, 8 predicted proteins | sample AartaG_FD_100975 | JGI IMG/M metagenome (GOLD analysis project Ga0114922, IMG submission 100975) | Deep subsurface microbial communities from Aarhus Bay to uncover new lineages of life (NeLLi) - Aarhus_00045 metaG | ecosystem: Environmental > Aquatic > Marine > Oceanic > Sediment | place: Aarhus...
AGGATGGGTGATCAATGCAGCGGAATAGATCGATATGGGCTCATCTTCCGCGCGCCAGATCCAAGCCAGGGATACATTTTTGAATTCTCGTGTGATGGACGCTTTCGGCTATACAAATGGGATGGGGAGGAATATACGGGGATTCAGGACTGGAAGTCATCCGCACTGATCCTCTCTGGGCCCAACAAAGAGAACCGACTCGGTGTTATGACCGACGGCAGTGAGGTGAAGTTGTATGCAAACGGTAAGCTCCTGGGTGAGTACACGATAGATAGTTACCCGGGGGGTAGGTTCGGTTTGGTTGTGGGCTCGACCAACACCGACAACTTTAAAGTAATGGTTGACTCCGCTTCATTTTGGGATTTGTAGGACAGCTTATCGACATTGCTTCGAGTTTTGTACAGGCAGCCCCCGGACGGCGGCCGCTTCATCTTACAGGCTTGAGGAGTGCACCGCCATCGCCGGTGTTGGGGTGCTGCAGCGTCGGTTGCTAATAATTAGGCAGATGATCTATCGCGCTGGCCTATCGCGGGCTCCCAGCTCATTCAACCTTCACACCCACCCTTTCCTCAATACAACAGTTGTCCTTCTGGAAGGTAGGTGCTACAAAAAGATGTGGAAAGGGGACCGGCGAAGGTAATGTCTCTGAAAATCCTGCTGTCAACTCCAGCGACCGGCAAGACCCATGCGTGCATTTCCCGTGTCCGTGAAGAGACGAAGCAGCTTCGTGGGAATCCCACCTGGGTCATTCTTCCTGACCGGTACCAGGTGGCTTCCTTCCGCCTCCGCTTGGCGGAGGCGGGCGGGGCGTTCGGCGCGCAGATAGGCACCTTCGGCACGCTCTATCACGAGATCCTGCGGCTAGCCGGCAAGCCCGTCCCGTTGGCGTCGGATGCGGTGGTACAGCGGTTGATCCGGGGCGTGATTGAAGAGGCTTTGGAGGAGGGGCAGCTCTCCCATTTCCATAATATCGCCGGCAAACCCGGGTTTCTAAGCGTCTTGAGGGATCGCTTCGGTGAACTCAAGCGCGCACAAGTCCAGCCGGAGACGTTTCTCAAATTTACTGCGAAGCAAGATAGTACGCTGCAAGAACTCGCCTCGCTCTATGAACACTACCAGAAGCAATTGCGAGGTCTTGGGTGGGCGGATCCGGAAGGGTTGAACTGGTTGGCAGTCGCCGCACTCGAGGAGGATCCCGACTTGTGTGCAGAATGGCCGCTGCTTGTCGTGGACGGCTTTGACTCCTTCCACGGCTCTCAGCTTTCCGCCCTTAAGCTGCTGGGCGATCGTGTACCGCAACTGTTGATCACCACCCCGGGCGATCCCGAAAACGACCGCACCGCTTTCCGTCGTTTCAAACGCTCCTTTGAAAATCTGTATGTGGCGCTTCCCGAAGCCGTGATTGAGCGGCTGGAAGGGGATGTACGTCTTCCAGCGCCTCTCGCTCAATTCGAAGCCGGGTTGTTTGAGCAAGATCCAACGCCCATTCAAAGAACAGCACACATAACCCAGCTTGAGGCGCGCACGACAGCCGACGAAGCGCGTGAAGCGCTGCGCTGGGTCAAAGCCCGCATCGTGCGCGATGGGATCCGTGCGCAGGCATGCGCAATCGTTACGCCCAACCCTGAGCTCTATCGTCCCCTCCTGCGCGAAGCAGCGTTTGAATTCGGTCTGCCGCTGCGCTTCACCCACGGTGATCCTCTCCCGGACGCGCCCGGCATCACCGCATTGCTGGAATTACTCACCCTGCCGCTCTTGAACTGGCCACGGCGGGGTACACTCGACGCGATTTCCTGCCCGTACTTCGATTTGGGTCCTTTTGGTTTCAACGATAATGATACTATCGCCCTGGATGAGCTCAGCCTTAACGGGCAAATCATCGAAGGTCTGGATGAATGGGGTGGGGCATTGGAGCGTCTCGCCGCGGGCGGTGGTGGAACCCGCCGCTCGGACGACGAAGCTACACGCTGGCCGAACCTGCCCCGCGGCGAAAAAGCCCGGGCGCTGTTGGAGGCGCTGAAGGCATTCAGTAATCGCATTCAACCACCGGATCCAAGAACCACCAAGGAATGGGTCGCATGGCTAGAAGACTTGCTGGAAGAGCTGTCCTTCTTCCAGCGCTGCGAGACATTGTACGACCGCGCCGCGGCACTCGAGTTCAGGGAAGTGCTGCGGGCGCTTGTGCTCGGTGAGGTGGTGGCCGGTGAACGAGAGACGGCGTATGGAGTTTTCATACTCGAACTCCGGTCTGCTCTTGATAGCGCCTATTTCGAAAAGAAGCTCGATTGGCAACAGCCGTCAATCTTGGTTTTACAAGTCCTGAATGCTCGCGGTCTGCGTTTTAAAGCCGTTGCCGTTCTCGGGCTTTCGGAGGGACTATTCCCTGAGGTGGAGCGCGAGGATCCTTTTTTTAGTGATGCCACCCGTGAGGCGCTTGGACTTGAACCTCGCCTGGGGCGTGAACAAACCGGTCTCTTCTACCAGGTAGTCACACGTGCAGATCAATTCCTACTGCTCACGCGTCCATACCTGGCCGAGGACGGCGAGTATTGGCAGGCTTCACCATTCTGGCGGGCTGCGGCAGCATCCCTGTCGGATGACCCACAAAGGGTTCGTTCCGAGGAGCCGCGATCACTGGTGGAGGCGGGTTCTCCAGAAGAACTGCTCTTCTGGGGTGTGCGCAGGGGCGCGCTGCCGCCGCAATATAAAGCGCTGCAGCCACGGTGGGAGAGATTGCGGTCGGCTCGAGATGTCCTGGCTGTGCGGCAGGCACGCGAAGCCGATGGGGATCGTGAGGGGGATCTTTCCTCCATCATAGAGCACATCCGTAAAACATATGGGCCGGACCATGTCTGGAGCTCCAGTCGTTTGGAGAGTTACGGCACCTGCCCCTTCTTCTTTCTCTCCGCGTCCGCCTTAAAGCTGGATCCGCGCGATCCACCTGAACCGGGTTATGACGCGGCGCAGTTAGGTTTGGTCCTGCATGCCGTTCTGGAAGAGGTTTATCCGGCGGTCGAGGACCCCACGGATACGGCGGCGGTTCTGCGCGTCCTACCTGAAATAGCGGAAGCCGCTTTCGCCGAAGCGCCGGAGAAGTACGGCTTCCGGCCGACGGCTTTGTGGGCGTTGGAGCAGCAGGAGCTGTTCGAGATTCTCAAGGTCACGATTGAGGCGTTGGGGGATGCTTCAGCGGGGTGGCGGCCGTTTGCGTATGAGCAAGTATTTGGTCTGCAGGGTAAGCCTGTTTTGCGGATCGCGCTTGATGGTGGGGATGTACTCGTCCGGGGAGTGATCGATCGCGTCGATCGCAACGCCGAGGGTGAGGTGCGCATTCTCGACTACAAGACCGGCGGCAGCCATCTGACTAAAAACGATCTTATCAGCGGTCGTAGGCTGCAGCTCGCGATCTACGCCATGGGTGCACGCGATGCGCTAGGGCTGGGCGAGCCAGTGGAGGGGATTTATTGGACGATCCGCGGGGCCAAGGCCGGTTGTTTGAAGCTGGGCTCCTTCAAAGCGTTTATGGATGAGGGGATTTTTGAGGGACCCGAAGGGGCAATGGAGCTGGCGAGGATGCATGTGGACAGGTTTGTGGAGGGGGTTCGCTCCGGTAATTATGCGCCCGCTGCTCCCGAGGGAGGTTGCCCTCCCTATTGTCCGGTTGTTGGCTGGTGTTGGCGGTATAGGGAGGGGTGGGGGTGATATTCTTCCCCCCCTTAATCCCCCCAGCGGGGGAACTCCGGGGGACTTATCATCCCGAGCTTGTCTAGGGACCACTCCCCCGTACCCCCTGGATGTGGTTTTGTTGCGCTCGACAGAGTGCCAACTGCACAAGCACTCTTGAGATTGGGATCACGTTCTATGTCTGAAAATGGTTCAAATTATCGGGATGTCAACTTGACGGGCGAGCAGCGTAAAGCTGTGGAATGCCTGGACAAGGATGTTATCGTCACCGCAGGGGCGGGGACGGGGAAGACGCGCACGCTTGTGGCGCGGTATGTGCGACTGCTGGAAGAAGGGAAGGCGCCTCGCCGGGTCGTGGCGATTACCTTCACCGAGAAGGCAGCGCGTGAGATGCGCAATCGTGTGCGTAAAGCCGTGAGCATCCGGGCAGAGTCCGCCAGGGATGCTACCGAGAAAAGACACTGGGCGGACCTCGAAGCCGGGATGGACGCAGCCCGCATCGGCACGATCCACAGCCTATGCTCAGAAATCCTGCTCGCTCATCCCGCCGAAGCGGGGATTGATCCACGCTTCGACGTCATCGACGAAGGAGCTGCTGCAGCCCTGAAAGCCAGGGCTGTCGAGGATGTGCTGCTCTGGGCGCTCGACGATCCGGATTCGGTCCAACTGTATGCGGTCTTCAGCGCGCATGCGCTGCGAGGACTGCTCACACATTTACTAAACCGCAGGCTCGACGCAGCTATGCTCTTCAACAATGACGATCTGGAGATGAGAGCAAAAGCCGCGCTTCGTGAGGCTATCAACGCTTTCGTTGAATTTGAGGGCGTCACCTTTGGTATAAGAGCCTTGGAAGAGCTGCACGCGTCCGGGGAGTTAACGGCGGATGCCGGGGCGACACTTGCCGGGCGGATTGACCACCTACTCGAACTATGGGCGCAAACCCAGGCCGGGCTTGAGAAGGACGATCTCTTCGCGGCAGCGTCGGCATTGTATCTTCTACGCCGCGAAGGGCTCAAACGCGGGGCGGGCACGAAAAATTCAGTGGCGAAAGCCGTTCAAGCGGACCTTCAACTGCATTACGACGAACGCCTTGCGCCCTGGCTTGGCGGAACGAAGAGTACTGACACACCACCGAGTGCAGAGCTTGAGAAGGTATGGACTGCAGCCCTGCCACAGGTCCGGACGCTTTTCCAGCGAGTTCGCGATCAGTACGCGCAGGCTCTCGAGCGCCTCCAAGCCCTGGATTTCGACGATCTCGAATCGGGCGCCTTAGAACTTCTGCGCATCCCGGATGTCGCCGAGCGCTGGTCGGATGAGATCGATGCGGTCCTGGTGGATGAATTCCAGGATACGAATGAACGCCAGCGTGAGATTGTTGATGCCCTGTGCGGCGGAATTCCGGGAAAGCTCTTCATCGTCGGCGATGCCCGACAGAGTATCTATCGCTTTCGAGGGGCGGATGTGAGCGTCTTCCGTCGCGTCCAGCGTGACTTGCAGGCACGCCGCGGGGAGCACTTCGAGCTCAAGCGCACCTTCCGCACGCACAACGGATTGCTGCAGGAGATGGATGGACTACTCGCTTCCATCCTTGGTGAGGGTGATGATCCCGAACGACTGTATCGCGTCCCCTATACGCCGCTCAACGCCAATAGAGATGAGCCTGAACTGCCCGCCGCCCCACCATTCACCGAGTTGATCATTGGCACCGGGTCAGGAGCTGGGGAAGCACGACCGCAAGCTGCACGTGCTCTCGCCGGGCGTTTGCTTGAATTGAAGGAGCTCGGCGAGATAGGCGTCTATGATAATGTAGCGCTGCTCTTCAGAGCATCTACGGGATTCGGGGAGTACGAGGAAGCGCTTGAAGATGCGGGCATCCCCTTCGTCACTGTGGCGGGGAGCGGATTCTATGACCGGCCGGAAATCCGAGATGTGCTCAATATTCTGCGGGCGCTTAGCGAGCCATCGAATGACGCCGCCCTGGCCGGGCTTTTACGCTCGCCTGCCTTCGGCATCTCCGATCCCGGCTTATACCTTCTACGGTTGCACTCGGGTGAACCACAGCCCCTGCTCACTGCGCTGGATGGTGATCTAGATTACCTGGATGATATTGATCAGAAGGCAGCCGCCAGGGTTCGGGATTTTCTTGCAGAATTCCGTCCGCTCGTAGATCGCATATCCGTCGCCGAATTGCTCAAAAGGATCGTAGATGCGACCGACTACCGCGCCATTCTCGCCGCGTCCCACATCCGCCTCTGGCGCAATCTGGATAAGCTCCTGCAGGATGCTCACACCAGTGGTCTGGTAAGGGTACGGGGGTTCTTCGAATACCTGCGCACGCTGCGGGAAGTCGGAGCGAGGGAAGGGGAGGCGCCAGCAGAAGCCCTCGGCGCCGTTCGCTTGATGACCATCCATAAAGCGAAAGGGCTGGAGTTTGAAGTCGTCGTTCTGGCGGATTCATCCCGCAAGCCGCTGGGAAGAGCTGAAATGGCTTATCTGCTACCCGAGACCGGACCTGCTTTCAGGTTCGATCGCCGTGAAGGATCACCGCTGATCTATAACCTGGCAAGATACATCGACCAGCAGCAATCTCAAGAGGAGGAGAACCGGATCCTCTACGTTGCCGCAACGCGTGCCCGGGAACGGCTCATCTTGAATGGCCACCTCTCCTTGCGCTGGGGGAAGCTGATCGCTGAGGGTTGGATGAAAACTTTCTTGGAGGTGCTCCAACTAGATCCGGAGAGCTTGGGGGAGAGGGCGGGTGGATGGGCGCAGGCTAGGTTGCCCAACGGCCGCGAGGTCGGGGTCTGGGTCGCAGATGCACTGGAGCCGGGTGATGCGGAGCTAACAGCTCAAGCCGCATGGCCCGAATCTGAGGAGCAGAACATCTACGCTCCGCTCGTCGTTGTAAGTGACGAGCGCATGGATGAGGACATAGCCAGTGCGCTCGAACGTGATTGGCGGGCGACAGGGAAGCGGCTTCATCCGCCGGCTGTGGTTGTGGGTGCTATGGTTCACGATGCTCTACGCTCCAGGGTTTTCCCAGGCGACGCTGCACTGAAACCGCTGCTTGAAATGACGGCGCTTTCGCATGGTCTGATCGATCCAGGGCAGCGCGGAAGAGCAATCCGCGAGACTGAGAAGCTGCTCGGGCGCTTCCGGGAGCATGATATCTATCTCGAGATTGAGGCGGCACCCGAGCGTATCCATGAGGTTCCCTACACACGCCCGCATCCAACCTGGGGATCGGATTCGGGTCGCATCGATCTGCTGTACCGCGTGAATGGCGCCTGGCGTCTGATAGACTTCAAGACAGACGAGATTCGAGATGATGATGCCCTTGCTAACGCTCTGGAGGAACATCGTCCGCAGATCGGGCGCTATGCTGCTGCGGTCCAGCAATTACTGGGCGAGAAACCGCAGGCCGCGCTGTGCTTCCTCGACGCAATGGGGGGAGTGAAAGTGGTTTTTTGTTGAAGGGTAACGCTATTGAGATAGCGGTATCGGCGTATTTGAACCGCTGAGACACTGAAGGGGCTGATGACGCTGAAAAAGCATTGGATGAAGTTCCTAGCTTTACGTCATGATGTTGGATACGAGTGATGGAGCAATACATGTATTGATTTATCATCATGACATGTGTGCATCGAAGGATAATTGAGGCCTCTGATAAAGACGTTGGTGAAATCAGTATTTTTCAGTGCTTCAGTGGTTCAAATCCCACTAATCGCTTGACCTGAATTGAGGATAAGAAAAGCGGATTATTAGCTATGCTTGGGCTAATCCATTATAGTAAGGATGATTTCGCATAAAGCTAGAATCTGGCTATTTACACGAAAGTCCTCGCAGTATTTCCACGAATTTCTCAGCTTGGTCTGGCACTTGAACGAGCTGTCCTGAAAGGAAATATTGCGGATGCATGAGAGGAGAAGAGCTGTGAAAATACGTTCACTGATCTTTCTGCTTTTTGTAATGATGGCATCCCTCACCGGTTGTGATGGGGCCATCGATGAAAGCGCCATAGGTACCATTGTCGCGTCCACGCTCGAAGTTATGGGCGTGAATGAGGCGGGGGAGCCAGTGGCCCCGAAATCTCCTGATGCGACGGCAGAGGTCAGCGAAGACCCCGCGCCGCTGTCTCCGACCGCAGCCCCCGGACCCGGGGTGCTGCAGGTGGCGTACATCAGCGGCGAAGATGTCTGGTTCGTTGAGGAGGGTGCCGCCCCGATCCAATTGACCACCAGCGGGAATGTCGAGCGTGTCGTTCTATCCACGGATGGTCAGCTAGCGGCTTTCATTTGGCACGACACATCCCTAGAGGTCTACGACCTGCGGGTTGTCGATACAGTGACGAGTGCAGAATGGGTGATCTTCTCTCAGGTGGATCTCGACGCAATCTATCCCCTGGGCGAGGCCCTACACCATCTTCCCTATCAATTCGACTTCATCCCCGGATCACACACAATCCTGTTGAATACCCGTAAGATCTTTGTGGGACCGGGTCTTGTGCAGAACAACGATCTCTGGTCTATCGACGCTGATACAAGTGTCCAGACGCGGCTGCTTGATCCCGGTCAGGGAGGGGATTTCTATTTCTCCCCGAGCGGCGACATGCTGGCCCTGGTCTTGCCGACGAGCCTGGGATTCGCTCGCACAGACGGCTCCGAGAGAAGCCCGGATCACATCACTTTCCCCTTCGTAATAACCTATAGCGAGTATGCATATTATCCAGTACCCGTCTGGGCTCCGGATGAGAGTGCGGTCGCTGTGCTCATTCCGGCGGAAGATCCTTTTGTCGATGATTCTGCTCTCGTCTGGCGTGTGCCTGTCGAGGGACCGCCCATACCACTATTGGATATTACAGGTTTTCTCTTTTTCCGTAACCAAGGCAGAACCCCTGCCATAGCTCCGGATCTTTCAAAGGTCATCTTTTTGCGTGAGGTATCAACGACGGCTTCTGACCTTGTAGTAGCCCCCCTCGATGGCTCGGCCGAGAGCATCTATGCTTCGGGGAATTTATCCTGGCAGGGGTGGAATCCTGATTCAGCCCGGTTTGTGTACAGCGATGCGCCGCATAACTTGCTCCTTGGGAGCACGGGGGTTCCTCCTGTGGGTGTTGGATTTGGCAGCCGAGTTCAATGGGTGGACGCGGATACTTTCCTGTACCTCGATGAACTTACGTCGACGCACAGATTTTCAAAGGTTGACCTTCCTGGTAGTGCAAGCGTTCTTGACATCATCTCCGGATCTATGTTTGGGTATGATTTCACGCAGTGAATAGATTTTTCAGCATGTCATTACGAAACCCTCGAAGGGGTGAGAAATCGCGGAAACGACTCATCTCATGATCAAGAATTGATGGAAGGGGTAATCCATTCGTTTCAAAAGATGGAGTCCTCTCGAGTAGCATCAGGTGTGGTCAATGGCGAAGAACATAGTGCTTTACGGTCATCGTTTTTGTCCGCAAGTCAGGTCGGTTAAGTCAACGCTTGATCGAGGCGCCGTTCCCTATGACTACGTGGATATTCACAAGAATGAAGCCGGGCGCTTGCGCGTTATGGAGATAAATGCCGGCAACCAGAGTGTCCCGACCCTGGTGTTTGAAGATGGATCGACGTTGACGGAACCATCCCCGAAGGTCTTGATTCATCATCTGAAAACGTTAGGGTATAGCGTGGATCACCAGATGCCATCGGATCGCATTCCGCTCTTTTTACGTGATCCCTATCTTCGCTTGTTTGGCGCTCTCATGGTCTTAATGGGTCTTGTATTCGATGCGCTTCTCCTGATTGTGGTGGGCTTTCTCCTCTTACTCCTCTCGTTCGGACTACGCATTTTCCTAAAATAGGTAGAGGTTATCCCCTGTTGATCATCCTTGTGAGCTCCAGGAGGATTTTCCCTCGATACACGAATTAAGGAATTATCACATCAGCGGCTCATCTTTCCGAACCATTATTGATGAATAACCTTAATTATGAAGAGGGATAGCTTAATCAGATCTTGATAGTTGAGCATCAGGGCGGCACGGAATGGTGCGTCAGCGCGAAGAGGGATAACTCAACAAGCGAAGAGTTCCTGTAAAATAATCGGGTTACCTCGGTGGACTTAGAAATTCATCTTCAAATCCATCCCCGCGTAAAGGTGACCTACATCTTCTGCATAGCCGTTGAAAAGCAGCGTGTCGCGACGCGTGGATTCACCGAACTGGCCTTCCTGGGTTTGTGACCAACGCGGGAGTGGCCGGTCCATGTATTCTTTTCAAGAAGATAATGCTACGATGACAGTAATGCCCTACACATCAAGGAGGGGTGAGAAGATGTTCTACGAGAGTCTGATTACCGAAGAAGAAAAAGACCTTCAACAGGAGGTCAGGCAGTTTGTCCGTGAGGAAGTCCCGCACGATCTGGTGCGAGCCCTGGATCATGATGAGATCCAATACCCGCGCGAGTTTGTCGAAAAACTGGCCGCCCACAACTTGCTCGGGCTGCGCTTTGACCCCCGATGGGGTGGGCGTGGTTTGCCCTGGACGGCTGAGGTTGTGGCGGAGGAAGAAATCGGTGTCCTCGGAACCACACTGGGATGTGCTTATGTGATGCCGTCTATCGTCGGGGAGGCGCTGCATGTATTCGGCACAGAAGAGCAGAAGAAACGCTTTTTAAAGCCGATTTTAAAGGGCAAGCTCATCTCTGCTGAGGCGCTCACCGAGCCACGCGGCGGCTCGGACTTCTTTGGGGCTACGTCGCGGGCCGAATTGAAGGGTGACACCTTTGTTATCAACGGCCAGAAGCGCTTCGTCGTGGGAGCTACGGAAGCCGACCTCTTTCTGGTCTATTGCCGCACCAATTTCGAGGAAGACGCACACAAGCATGAGCGCATTAGCGCCATCATGGTGGAACGCGGCCCGGGCGTTAAAAGCGAATATCAATATGGTCTGATGGGCACCCGCGGTGGCGGCACGGGGCGGTTGGTCTTCAGGAACGTTGAGGTTCCCAAAGAGAATCTCATCGGGAAACTTCATGGAGGGGCGGAGGTTTTCAACCAGATGATGATTCCCGAGCGTCTCACCTCTGCGGCTGCCAGTCTGGGTGTACGGGCGGCTCTTGATGTCGCTGCCCGCTATAGTGACAAGCGACGTGCATTTGGTGAAAAGATACGCCGTTTTCAGGCGGTCAGCTTCATGGTTGCCGAGGCGATCACACAATTGGATGCTGCCCGGGCGATGGTGTATATGGCTGCTCTTGCTGTGGATAGGGAGTCGCCGAATCGCAGACGGTTGGTAAGTCAGGCTAAGAAATTTGCCACGGATACCGCATGGGAGGTCTCGAATAAAGCCATGCAGATCATGGGTGGGATTGGGTATACCGAAATCTATCCGATTGAGAGAATGGTCAGGGACTTCCGCCTGCCTCAAATCTGGACCGGGACGAATGAAATCATGAATCTGATGATTCAGCACGAATATTACAAGGAGGTCTTGGAAGGGAGCCGGAATCAGCGCGATGTCGAGTTGGACGCAGCCAGTTATGAGGCGCAAGATGAAAAGTGCTTCACGGATGAGGACATGTGGCTGGTACATGGGACGTGAGCCCACTCTTGCCAGTAGAAAAAAAGCGGCGAATTCGCCGTTTTTTTTGTCCATTTGTGATTGCCTTCAAGGATAATTCATCAGCCTTATTAAGTTGTTGCCAGGCCGACGCTGTGTTTCCATTTTGGTTTTGTAGAGATGCCCTAGTCCCTACGGTGATTTCTTCCAGAACATCGGCCTCTTCTCGAAATTGCCTTCGTGCGTTTCTGTAATCTTTATCTAGGTTTAGGGGGGACAATCACACCAGGCAGCTCCAGCTCCCCCAGCAGGGTGGTAAGTTCCCCCAGCCGCCTTGCACTTTTCCTCCGGTAAGCTTATGTTGCATGTGATCCCGCCGGCTCCGGATTGTTCCTGTACTTCGTCTTCAGGCAATGCCGGATCGGGGATCACCCGATGGGGATCGAGTTCCTCGTGGAGATCGATCGAGCCCTCAGCAGCCCAGCAAGGTACACCGGGATAACAGGGATTGAAAATGACGATGTAGTCGCCGTTCTCGGAGATGCCCACGATCTCGACCAGCGCGCCGGGCTGCAGCGAGCTGACCACGCCATAAACAGGTCCCGGACCTTCATAGCAGAGGACCGCTTGATCTATCCGTCCCGTAGGCAGGCGTTCGCTCGGTCCACCATCATCCCCTTCAGGCAAGTAGGCTTCGGCTGAAAACTCCTGCCTTTCTGGCTCGGGCTCCCCCATCTCGGGTAGGAATGGTGGCAAGCCGCCCATGCCTAGAAGCCCATATTCGTACGCGCCCAGATCGCAGGCATCACCATCCGGGCGAAGAACGCCACGCTGATCTGCATTTGGGCAATCCCCCAATGCAGTATCAACTGCTGGACTGTTGAATAGAAGAGCATGCGTGAGCGTTGAGCCGCCGTTGTTGGCCAGCGGTCCAAGGAAAGGATCCGTGTGATATGTGAAACTAGCACAAGTCTCATCGGAATCCAGGTTCGCAGTATCTTCGGTCAGGATGTCCGCAAGAACATAGCAGCTGCCACCCTGATTGTTTGCGATGATTGAATTTGTAATCGTGACAGATCCCCCTCTGCTAGCAGATAATCCAGGACCAGAACCACTATTATCCGCAATTGTTGAGGATCGGATCTCAAGAATTCCTTCTGCGTTGCTTATAGCAGCTGTTGGGAGAGACATCCCGAAGCTAGGGGTCATCCCTGAGTGGTTATTTGAAATCGTACTGTTGACAATTGTGAGGACGGCATGATTCGAAATTCCAGACGTTCCAGATGACCAGTTGTTGATGATGCTCGAATTCGTGATCGTCACGTATGCGCTGTTGAAGATTGCGCCGCCGCCATTCCTGGCGAGATTCCCGTCAAGGGTACTCGCTTCAATGGTGAGATCCCCCTGGTTGTAGAATGCGCCACCGCGACTGCCTCCACCAGGTAGGTCGACGGTATTGGACCTGAATATACATCCCGTAGCTGATACGGGTGAATAGCTGTGTATTGCCCCTCCTGTTTCTGCGAAATTTCCTTCAAAGGTTGTGTTGTTCAAAGAGAGATCCGCATCCGTGCTGAGGAAGATAGCACCACCACTTAAGGCGGCATTTCCTGAAAACACACTATTAGAAATCGATACGATTGCGTCATCAGCATAAATTGCCCCGCCGTTGCCACAGGTCCCAAGGGTATCGCAGTTGAGTATATCCTCGGCCCAACCGCCGTTCACCAGATTGAGAGAATCAATGGAGAGCGTGCCACCATCGACATGGAAGTATCGAAAACCTTGAGCGGGGGAAAGGTCAGAGTTGCCTCTCAAGAATGTCGCATGATTGCCATGAATGATCACTTCTGTTGTGATCAAGGGTAAGCCGGTAGCTCCTTGGGTGGGATTCACGGCGTGCGGTAGCGTAAATGCATAAGTACAGTCAGGGGTAAGAGATACCTCAAGAGAATGATCCGATGGTGCGTTCTCCAGAATTGAGATGAGGGCGCTAATATCGCAGGGAACAACATCACTCTCCCCCTCGCTTATAGAGGGTGATATCCCTCCTGGAAAATTGCAGGCACCAAGCAGCACACTCGTGAAAAACAACAGCAAGAAGGATTGGATGCGATTAGGCATAGGGAACCCCGCTTTCTTGTTTATCCGGTCTACGAAGGGGGGAGTTGTGAGTGCGAACCGGATTGTGAAGGAAACCACGATTTTCAATACAACTATAGTGCTAGATCTGGATTCAAACAACCACAGGGTGGAGATTTATCTCGTAAGAGGGAGGATTGAGAATGAGAGGCGCAATGGTTCGGTGACTAATAAACCGCGTAACGGTCCTATTACAGAGGGGTCAAGCTTCTTCGAGAGCTGCTTCTTGGGTAGGGAGTTCCAATTTCAGGATTCTAAAGCTCATGAAGAAGGCGACCGTCACCAGGCAGGCAGCAACCAACATCGGAAGAGCCGATATGCTCTCTGATGACAGGGAGGGGATGTTCGCACCCAGTAAAAAGCCAGCCAGAATGGGACCGACAACGAGTGTGAGGCTGTTGGTCGATTGGAATAAGCCCAACACCCGGCCGCGCAGCTTCGGCGGTGCAAAGCGGCTGATGATCGATTGCAGTGATGGTTGGCTTACGGCATTACCGATGGCCAATGGCGCGGCGAAGGCCGCGAATATATAGACATTCAGGGTGAGTGTTGCACCAAGAAAAGCGACGATGCGTCCGAAGGTCGCGTACACGATTAGACGCTGTTCGCCGAATCGGCGAACAAGCGGGCCGACGAAGAAGCTCTGCATGATAACGTTGGTCAGGCCAAACAAAGTGAGCACCAGGCCGATATTGCGCTGAGCCATCTCCAGCGTAATATCGCTGAAAAGGCGTCGGCGAGCGAAGATCGGAAAGCTGGATTGGAAGAGCGAGAAGGCTAGAAAGGTCACGAAAGTAAAGCTGAGTAAGGTGCGCATTTTCTCTAATTTCAGAATGTCAATCAAGCCGAGATCGCCATCCCTTTCTTTCGAGCGATCACCCAGGGGTTGGCGCGCCTCGAGATCGAGGCTCTCGGGAAGGATGAAGTACGTACCGAGAATGGAAGCCAGAGAGAAGAATGCGGCGACGAAGAAAGGTGCATTCTGGCTGTAAGCAGCCAGGGATGGAATCCCGGCGGTGACCGTGACCGCCATGCCTCCCAAAGCCGGACCCACAATAAAACCCGCGCCGAACGCGGCGCTGATCAATCCAAAGCCGCGGGCGCGGTTCTCCTCGGTAGTGATGTCGTTGATGTAGGCTCGAGCAGTGGTGATATTACCGCCCGAGATGCCGTCGATGATGCGCCCCAGATAAAGCAGAAATAGTGAATTTGCCAATCCCAGAACGATGAAACCGATGAATGTGCCGAGCTGGCTTATGATGAGCACCGGACGCCGCCCATAGGCGTCCGATAGGCGGCCCAGGACCGGACCGGCAATGACCATGCCAATGGAAAAGGCCGTGAGGAGACCTGTCGCCTGGAGATCTGTTGCGCCGAAGCTCTCCTCGGCGTGCAGGAGTAGAACCGGGATTACGATCCCGAACCCGACCAGATCAACGAACACGATCATGAACAAGGGGATGAAACGTCGATCCACGCTTGGCTGCTCCTATGTTTGTTGAGCAATAGAGACAGTAGAGAGAAGCTGTGATTATACACGGAGGCACGCCTACCGCGCAGGCGTGCCTGATTTTTCGTGGTCTGGTCCTCAGTGGTTCAGATGTAGCGGACCAATTCGTTCAAAGATTTTCGTTCCTTGGGCTTAGGTGTATCTGCCGGGTAGCCCAGAGGGGTAAAGATGAGAGGGTCGGCGCCTTCAGGGAGATCGAGGATTTCGCGCGCGGCATCGGCGTCGAATGCGCCTATCCAGCAGGTTCCTAATCCGAGATCCGTGGCGGCAAGGATGAGATGGTCCATAACGATGGCAACATCAACGCCGAGGTAATCCCGACCGTGCTCGCCTTTCCACACCTCACCTGGTA
>Ga0114922_10003239_pt1 | contig 15227 bp, 6 predicted proteins | sample AartaG_FD_100975 | JGI IMG/M metagenome (GOLD analysis project Ga0114922, IMG submission 100975) | Deep subsurface microbial communities from Aarhus Bay to uncover new lineages of life (NeLLi) - Aarhus_00045 metaG | ecosystem: Environmental > Aquatic > Marine > Oceanic > Sediment | place: Aarhus...
CGCCAAGCGCCCATCAGGCGAGCGCTGAGCGCCGCATTCGCGTCGCGGAAGCCCGTCGCCAGCATGCCGTACATCTCCGACGGCTCGGTCGAGCTGTCGCCTAGCGAGATGAACCCTCGCTTGCCCGACAGCCGCGGTTCGGGCGGCGTCAGCAGGTTCAGGTAGAACTCCCCGAAGGCCACCAGCCGCCGCTCGGCCCGGAAGGGGTCGGCCCCCCCAAGCTGCTTCAGTTGAAGCAACGTGGTGAGCGTCGGCGCGAACGACGCGCCGATGTAGTGCGGGCAGGCCGACTCGGCGCCGTGCTCGTTGACGATCGCCCGGATCGTCTTGCGGACATCCGAGGCGACCTGCCGGGCCCGTGCCGCCATCGTCGGATGGCTCGCCAGCAGCAGCGCGTAGAACCGGCGGTAGCCAATCTGCTGGATGGGCATGTTCTCCGTGCCGAGGTTCAGCCCGTGGGGGTTGTCCAGCGGGACGAAGTCGTTGTCCCACAGAACGCTCGCGAACAGCGCCGCGTCCGCCTTGATGCGCCGACGCTGCTCGGGGCTCGTCCGCGGATCGGCGAGGATCTGGTCGATCCACACGCCGTGGCGCATCATCGCCAGCCCGCCGTGCCAGTAGTGGTAATGGAAGTCGTAGATGCCGTCCCCGTTGACCAGCGCGTCCAGCAGGCCTCGGGCCGTCCCATGCACGCGGTCGACGGCCTCGCGCAGCTTGTCGCCCGACGTGTCGGCCCACATGTCGATCAGAGGCCGGCTCGTCGGCTCGGCCGCGTAGAGCTGCCCGTGGTACCCGCGCCCATGCGGGCCGGCTTTGTCTTCCCGCAGCTCCGCCAGCATCGCCTGCCGCGCCTTGCGGTCCATATACAGCCCGCCATAGCCGCCCGGCGGATCGGGGAAGTCGGTCGGATAGCGGCGGATCCGGTTCAGGTTAATCCCGCCGTGCAGGTTCATCTGGCGTGCGATGGGCTGGACCTCGCGCGGATCGGCCAGGTCCGCCTTCGTGCCCACGAACAGCCCCCACCCGAATCGCATCGCCGCGAAACGCCTGGCGTCGGCCGAGCGGTGATTGGCCGCCACCGTGATGCCCACCGCAGCCGGGCCCGCGGCGGGGGCCGCACGCGTGGTCACCCCCGCCCCGCTGGCTGCCGCGCCGATCAGCCGCGATGGCCGGCCCGCGAAGATCCCCACCAGGTTCGACCCCGCACCGGCGTCCTTGCGGTACAACTGCCAGTACCAGCCCGTGTCGCTCGCCCACGGGTCCCACCGCGCCATCCGCCGGATGGCCGCCCACGTGCCCACGCTCGTCACGTAGCTCGACAGGTAGTTGCGGTCGAACCGCAGGTCGAAGACCGCGTCCATCGCTTTCCGGGCGTGCCACGGCCGATAGACCCCACCGTCAGGCTCTCGGCCATGCTCGGCGCGTCGCGCGTGGTGCCCCCGGTACCGCGCCTGGTCGGCACCGAGGCCTTTATCCAGCCAGAGCGTGCAGGCGAACCGCGTGTCGGTGTCCTCCTCGACCACCACCGACGGCTGGCCCGCCTGGAGGGTGATCGTGCAGCGGTACCGCCCCGGGCCGGCCTTGGCGACCACCGTCGAGCCGTACCGCAACTCCGGGCGATCCACCGTGTAGGAGACCTCCACCACCACGACGAGCGGCCCGCGTTCGACGAACCGCACGGACGCTCCGGTCAGCTTGCCCGCGAGCTTCAGCGCGTTGGGCCCGGTGGCCGTCCACGTGCCGTCCCGCAGCAGCACGCCCTGGATCGGCGCGGCCGGGCGGTCGCCCTGGCCCGGCGCGACCGGCACGCGGACGCCGGTCAGCCCGTTGGTGATCTCGTGGCACCCTCCGCGTTGCCGCACGCGCATCGCCCCGGCCGCTTGGGGGGAGCGCCCGCTCACCAGCCGCCACGTCCGCACGGCCCCCGCCGGCAGGTCCGTCGCCACGGCGAGGCGGCTGCCCCTAAGCACCTGGAAGGCCACCTCCCGCCCATCGGCGTCCAGCAGGCAACACCGCGTGGGATCGGCCCGGCCGTGCAGGTCGAACTCGACGATCTGCGCCGGGTGCGACACGCCGAACCACTCGCGCAACTCGAACGTCTCGACGACCTTCGCCGGCCCGGCGATCGCGCAAGCGGACCACACGGTCAGGCACCGCCCAGCCGCACATGCTCGCGATACGGCTCGCCACCCGCCCGATGTTCTCATGGCGCATCCTTCGCTTCTGTAACACACAGCGCCCGGCCGTCGGTGAGCGTCGCGACGATGCTGCCGTCGTCGGCGACGGCCAGGCCGTTGTGGCACGGGCTCGAGGGCAGCTCGATCTCCCAGCGCTTCTTGCCGTCGGCGCGGTTGTGCGCAACGAGCTTCGCGGCCTGCCCGTGGTGGCGTAGCGCCACCGGCGCCGCGTCGCGGCTGAGCACGCACGCCACCGGCGACCAGCCGTACGGAAACGGCACCCGCCACCGAGAGGGCATCTCGGAGACGATCGGCAGGGCCCGACGCAACTGGTCGGGCGGGATGCTCTGGCCTTGGGCAGCCTTGTCGTTGCGGGCGAGGATCTGCGCCGTGTTCGCATCGGGCATCCGCGCCAGGGCTCCTTGGCGCACGTCGGACTGGCGAGCGAGGATCAGGCCGGTGAACCTCGGCTTGTAGGACTGGACGGGCAGCAGGACGTCCTTGTCGTCCCAGGCGGGCATCCGGGCGCTGCCCTCCTCCGTGTGCAGGATGGGCAGGCGTCCTCGGCCTCGCTCGCCGGGACAGACCAGATGCAGCGCATTTCGCCACGTGCCGGTCTCGGCCTGGTCGGAGAAGAGCCGCCGGCCGCCGTAGACCAGCCAGCCCGGCCCCAGTGCGCCGACTTCCTGGCCCTTGGCGGACTTGTAGGAGTGGTGGAAGGCCTGGATGGTCCGCCAGCGACGGACATCCCAGGTGGTCAGCGCCTTGATGTGGCCGTGGGCGACGGCGGCCCGGCAGTCGCCGTCGGCGGCAGCCAGACGCACCAGCGGCGCCTCGGCCCCGTGGTAGACCGGCCCGTCGTCCCAGCAGAACTGGCCGGCACCGGAGAGCATGCCCTCGACGCCGGCAGGCGACCAGTCGTCACGCTCCCACAGGAGCTTCCCGTTCGCGTCGGCGCACACGGCGCGGACGCCGTCGACCGCGTCGAGCAGGCCGGCCGTCACGTAGATCCGGCCGTCCACGACCAGCGGCGAAGCGAGAACGGGCCAGCGGCTGCCTAGCTGCTCGAAGAGGAAGATCCGCCCGGCCCTCGGCGCAACGCGCAGGCGCCACAGTTCGCGCCCGTCGGCCAGGGCGAAGGCATACAGCATGCCGTCGGCGCTGCCGACAAGAACGCGGTCGCGCCACACGGCCGGGCTTCCGTAGATCCGCCCGCCCGTCCAGACGCGCCACTTCCGCCGCCCGTCGGCAAGGGCCAGCGCGTCGACGGAACCGTCGGCGCGGCCAATCAACGCGGTTCCGCCGGCGATCACCGCAGGGGCGGGGGACAGCTCCGCCTCGAGCAGGACGGTCCCGGAGGTCGACACCGCGCCGGCGCTTCGCCGGCTCTCGGTGACCCAGGCGATCCGGGGCCGCCGGGCGATGCGGGCGGGACTGAACGCCGACCGCCGGGCGTCGCCGCGGTACGTGGTCCAGCCCGACGGGCTCTGTCGGGGGGGCTCGGCGGTGTGGCTGACGGTCAGGCGGGGCCCCGGCGGCGCGGGCGAGTCGGCTGTTCCTCGTGCAACGAACCCCCGCCATTCGGTGCAGTTGACACACGGCGTGGGGAACTTCCAGATCAGGCCGTTGGCGACGTACTGACCCGCCCCGCAGGCCGACTTCGCCGAGAGCAGCTCCTCCGGCTTGTCGGACCAGAGGTTATACGTCAGCCCCGCGTTGCCGACGATGCCCTGGGGGCAGGCCGTCATCCGCGAGCAGCCGCCGCTCTGCACGCCGCTCAGCCTCCGCTTCGTCCGGCCCGTTGCAGGGTCGAGGCCCTTCCCCGAATCCCAGATCAGCCCGTCAAACGCCAGGGGGATGAGTTGGTGATGTTGCGGCGTCGGCTGTGTCCATCGCACCCGGCCGTCCGATTGTGCGAGGGCGACGGCCCGGCCCTGCTCGGTGCCCGAGACGAGGTACAGGCCTCCGACCGCATAGCCAGTGACGGGATGGCGACTGGAACGGTCCCACTCGTAGGCCTTGGGCTTCTCCCGCTCGACGCCGGTCGGCGTCCGCCACAACGCCTTGCCGTCGGCCAGGGCGTAGGCCTCGGCGCGCCCGCTCTCGGTGCACAGGAACACGCGCCCGCCCGCGACCGCCGCGGACCGCGGGTCAAAGGCCTCGCCTCCCGGCTCGCGCCGGATGCTCCACCGGAGGGAGAAGTCCTTGCGGCGGAGGGCCCGCAGCTTCAGGCCTCCCTGGCGGAAGGGAATGACGGAATCCATGGATCGCTGGCCACGCCGTTGCGTGGGCCGCCCGCCGAGGATCAGGACCTTCCCCTCGGCGGCGGCAAGCCACCGGACCTCCTCGCAGCCGGTGTCGACGGCGCGTCGCTGTCGGCCGGTGGCCTGGTTCAGAACGAGCAAGCGCCCGCCGTCGGCGACCAGCAGGTCGTTGCCGTCGGCGATCATGGCCGATCGGGACGCCTGCAACCAGGCTGCGGGGCTCAGCCGGCGGGCCCAGAGGCGCACGCCCGAGCCGGTGGCGCGAGCGGTCAGCAGCGGGCCATCGCCTTCCGGGCCCGCCAGTCTCGGCTCGCCGGGCGAGCTGTCCATGGCGTGTCCGTTCCACAGGACAAACAGCCGGCCGGCGGCGACGATCGGCAGTTCGATTCGCGTCGAGAAGAACGGCTTGCCCGTCCACTGCACCGACTCGGGCAGGCGAAAGGCTCGGTCGGTGGACACGGCGTTGTTGTCGGGCCCGTGCCACCACTGCGGCCAGTCGTCGGCTCCTGCCAGAGCCGCAGCCTTCACCGCCACCAGCCTGCCGGAACCGCCCAGCGGCGTGTGATGGGCGGAGATGGACGCCGCCCACTTGCGTAGCGCGGCCTCATCGAGCTCCCCCGACGCATCGCCCAGCACCGCCAGGCCGTACCATGGGTGCAGCACGCGGCGGATCTCGGCGGCCAGTTCCGCCGTCAACTCATCGGCCTCGAGGTCGGTAAGCACCACCAGGTCGGCACTGCGCCCGGCAGGCAGCAGGCGGCTCAGGTCGCCGTGGTCGAGCCAGACTCGTCGTCCGAGCAGCCCCTGGTCGTCGGCTCTTTGGCGTGCCTCCCGTATGCGCGCACCGTTCGCGTCCTGCCCGTGCACGCGAAGGCCCCCGTCGAGCCCGGCCAGCGCCAAGGCCAAGGTGCCGTTCCCGCAACGGGACATGTGCACCAGACCGATCGGCCTGCCGGCAGCGTCGAGGACTCTCCGCGCCAGGGCTTCTGCATCCTCGCCGGTGGCAGGGGCGCAGCTCATCACAGTGCAGATCAGTGCAATCGTCATCGATATGCTATGCTTCATCTCTTCTCGGCCGCCCGATGGGATGCCGGCGTCCGGCCAAGCTCCCGGCAAGTGATCGGAGCCGGCCCTGTGGCGCCGCTTGTCAACCTGCAATGCCCCAAACTAACATGGGACCGTATGGATGCACAGGCCTTCCCATCTGATCCCCGCGGCCACCGTCGTCTTTCGCACTCCATACGAACACCAACACGGTGGTACGCAACAGTCGAGAGCGAAACGAGCAGCCCAGGCCCCCGAAGCGGGGCGGAAGGGGTGAGGTGATGACCATGAGCCGCAATGCCAGAAAGCCGTCATGCCTGGCAATCGGCCTGGGATTGGCGATGGCGGCATCGACTGGCATCGTCCAGGCCGCGGCGCCCGCCGCCGTCCGCGGGCCCAGAACGACCCGGGTCGTCTCGCTCGATGGCGGCGGGTGGCTCCTGGCGGCCGATCCGAAGAACGTCGGACGCCGGGACGACTGGCATCGGGCCGCCCGCCCGGCAGCCAAGCCGACGCGAGTGCCGTGGATCATCCAGGACGCCTTTCCGGGTTACCATGGCGTGGCGTGGTATTGGCGGAGCTTCACCCCCGGCGGGAACCCGCACGTCGGCGGGCGGTGGCTCTTGCGGTTCTGGGCGGTGGACTACAAGGCCGACGTGTGGCTCAACGGCACGCTGGTCGGTGCGCACGAGGGCGGCGAGACGCCCTTCGTCCTGGACGTGACGGACGCCCTCAAGCCCGGGGCCGTGAATCTCCTGGCGGCCCGCGTGCTGAACCCCACCCACACACCCATCGACGGCATCGTGCTCAACCAGACACCGCATCGCAACAAGGTCATGCCCTACAGCTCGGGCAGCGCGTGGAACCAGGGCGGTATCGTCGACTCGGTGGAGTTGCTGGCCGTGCCGCCGGTGCGGATTGACGACCTGTTCGTGCGGAGCCACCCGAAGACGGGCCTCGTGCGAGTCCAGGCCACTGTCCGCAATCCCGGCAAGGCGCCGGCCCGGTGTCGCCTGGACCTGACCGTGGCCCCGGCCACTGGCGGCGAGGCCCTGGCGGCTGCGCGGTTGGAGCGTGAACTTGTCCCCGGCGAGACGTTGATCGACGCGAACATCCGCATCGCCACCCCGCGGCTGTGGGGACTGAAGGACCCGTACCTGTACCGCGTGACGGCCCGGCTGGCGGCGACAGGACACGATTCGTTCGACCAGCGGTCGACCCGGTTCGGGTTTCGCGATTTCCGCTTCCGGAACGGCTGGTTCAGGCTGAACGGGCAGCGCCTGTATCTGCGCTGCTCGCACACGGGCAACTGCTGCCCGGTCGGCCTGGAACTGCCCCACGATCCCGACCTGCTCCGGCGCGACCTGATCAACGCCAAGATGATGGGGTTCAACGCGATCCGTTTCATCTCCGGCGTGGCGAAGCGCTATCAGTTGGACCTGTGCGACGAGATCGGGCTGATGGTGTACGAGGAATCCTACGCGGCGTGGTGTCTGGCGGACTCCCCGCGGATGGCCCGGCGGTTCGACGAGTCTGTGCTCGGCATGGTGCGCCGCGACCGGAACCACCCGAGCCTCACGATGTGGGGCCTGCTGAACGAGACGCGCGACGGACCGGTCTTCCGGCACGCCGTGTCACTGCTGCCGGCCCTGCGGAAGCTCGACGACTCGCGGCTCGTCATGCTCAACAGCGGCCGGTGGGACGCCCGGGGCGACGCGACGGCAGGCCTGGAGGCGTGGCGATCGGAAGGGCGAGTCGACCCGTGCATCACCCGCAACCCGACGGACCGCGTCATCAAGGCGTTCGGCATCACCTGGGCGCCGGGGCAGTTGTCGTGCCATCCCGGCGCCGGCGGCGAGTACAGCGTCGTTCGTTGGACGGCGCCCGCCCGGGGCAAGATAGCAATCGCCGCGGAGTTCAAGAGCATCGCCGAGAAAGCCACCACGGATGTGCACGTGCTACACAACAGTCGGGCCCAGTTCGACGGCGGGATCAACGTCAAGGGCGCCGGCCCGAAGGCCGCTTTCCGGGGCTCGGCCGACGTGAAGGCGGGCGACACGATCGATTTCGCCGTCGGCTACGGCAACGGGGATTACGGTGCCGACACCACCGCCCTTGCGGCGAAGATCCGCTACGCAGGCGGCGCGGCCCACGACGCGGCAGGAGACTTCTCAACGAAGAGCAACCCCAACGGCGCCTGGAGCTACGGACAGCTCGCGCCGGGTCCCGCCCCCCTGCCGAAGACGTTCGCGCGGTATGCGAAGAGCGTCACCGAGGCCGGCATCGGCAGCCTGAGCAACCCCGACTCGGCCGTGTGGGAAGACGTGCTGAGCGACCAGCACCCTTACCAGCGCGTGCCGCACACCGCCGACGTGATCCGGAGGCTGCGCACGCTTGAGGGTAACGCGCGGCCGGTCTTCGTGTCGGAATACGGTATCGGCAGCGCGGTGGACCTGCTTCGTGTCGTCCGGCTGTACGAGCAGATCGGCAAGGCGGAGGCCGACGACGCGCGGTTCTACCGCGCCCAGCGTGACCGGTTCCTGGCCGACTGGTCCCGGTGGCGGATGGACGAGGCCTTCGACCGGCCGGAGGACTTCTTCGCCCAGAGCAACTCCCGTATGGCCGGCCAGCGCCTGATCGGCCTGAACGCGATCCGCTCGAACCCCGACGTGGTGGGCTACAGCGTCACGGGGACGGTCGATCAGGGCATGACGGGCGAGGGGCTCTGGACGACGTTCCGCGAGCCCAAGCCCGGCACGGCCGACGCCGTGTTCGACGGGTTCGCTCCGCTCCGCTGGTGCCTCTTCGCCGAGCCGGTCAACACCTACCGCAAGAGGCCCGTTCGCCTGGAAGCCGTCTTGGCCAACGAAGACGTCCTTCGGCCGGGCAAGTACCCGGTGCGGTTCCAGGTCGTGGGCCCCGGCGCCACGCGCGTCTTCGAGCGAACCGTCACGGTCACGATTCCCGAAACCCGAGGCAAACGGGAGCCGCCGATGGCGATCCCGGTTCTGGCCGAGGACGTGGTTATCGACGGTCCGCCGGGCCGGTATCGGTTCCTGGCGACCTTCCTGCGGGGGGCGGCGGCGGCGGGCGAGGCCGTGGAGTTCTACGTGGCCGACGCGCGCCGCATGCCGCGCGTCGAGGCAGAAGTCGTCCTGTGGGGCGAGGACCGTAAGCTGGCCGCCTGGCTCGCCCGCCATGGGATCCGCACGCGCCCAGCGGCGGCAGGCCCGCCGGCCTCTCGCGAGGTGATCCTGGCATCGGGCAAGCCGCCGGCCGGTGGCGCCGCCGCGTTCGCGGACCTCGCCCGGCGCATGGCCCGGGGCTGCGCCGTCGTATTCCTCACGCCCGCGACCTTCGCCGAGGGCAGCCGCCCGACGGCCCGGGTCCCGCTGGCCCGCAAGGGCACGCTGGAGCGGCTGCCCTCGTGGGTCTATCACAAGGACGACTGGGCCAAACGCCACCCGATCTTCGCGGGCCTCCCGGCCGGCGGGCTCATGGACTACACCTTCTACCGCGAGATCATCCCCGATCTGGCCTGGTGCGGTCAGCCACCGCCTGCCGAGGCGGTGGCCGGCGCGATCAACGCCGCCCAGGGCTATTCATCGGGGCTGCTGGTTGCCGTCCACAAACTGGGCGCCGGCCGGTTCATCCTCAACACGCTGCGGATACGCGAGAATCTCGGGGCCGACCCCGCCGCCGAGCACCTGCTCAGGAACATGCTGAACTACGCAGCCGCCGATGCGGACAAGCCCCTGGCCCCACTGCCGGGCGATCTCGATGCGACCTTGAAGGCCTTGGGGTATCTGCCTTCGCCGCCGTAGGGCGTCGACGCACTCCCATGCCGGGCATGTCTTCTGCTTGCCGTCAGTAACGGGCCACAACTCGGATCTCGCCCTTGCCTCCTGTCAGCCTGATGACTTCCTTGCCGCTATCGAAGTCCTTCCACGGCTTGCCGCTGACTGTGACACTCCTGATCGGTGAGGAGTTGGGATGGCGAAGGCGCAAGAACACGGCGCCCGGCGGCTGGCGGGAGGGCATCTCGACGGTGGCAGTGATCCTGCCGCTGCCTGCGTCCGAGACGATCTCGTACGACACCGTGCCGAAGTGAGTGGGCATGTTCTTCGTTGCGACCCGTTTGCCCTGCGCCAGCCAGGCCCGGGGCGTCGCCCTCGCCAGCCAAAGGGCATCGCCCTCTTCCATCACCAGCATGTTGCGCAGACGCTCCAGAAAGGCCGCCTCCTCGAAGGACTTGTCGGACGGCCCCCGTGTCGTGTGTTCGTTGAACGTGTAGGGGCCGACGACAACGTCGACGGCGTAGTGGTTGTAGAAGGAGCGAAGGAAGTTCGGCACGTCATCCCACTGGAGATGAACGTTGGGCGTCCGCTCGATGCCGCACTGGTAGTACCACCCCGCGTTGCCGAACCAGTGCTTGCGCGGGTCGTATCCTCGGGTGCGCATCGGGAGGCGGTGGTGCTCCAGCAGCAGGCGATCCTCCAGTACGTCCAGAAGCCCCTGGGCCCGCGGCTCGGTCCGCGGCAGCAGGCCGGAGACATGCAGGAAGTGCACCCCGCCGCGGATGGCGTCGGCATACAGTCCCGGCGTGTGCCGCGGGTCGCCGAAAGACGTCGGCATGTGCCGGCTGGCCGGGCCACGAATGTACGGCGCCGGCGGAAGGAACGACCGATACGTCCCGTCGCCCACGCGGACCACCGGCGAAAGAACCAACGACTTCTCCGCTGCCGCGAGGATGTCGCCGGCATAGGCCTTTGCTTCGGCGCGGTACTTCCGGCCGGCGTCGGGATCGACGTCGGCGATCACTTCTGCATACCGTTTCAGGCCGAACCAGTAGTTGACGTTGGATTCATACCACAGCCGCCAGTTGGTGCTGTCCCAGATGTTGTGCGGGGGCAGCAGCCCACGGCACCACGCTCGTTGGCGGCCGGGCGTGTCCTTCATGAACGCCTTCCGCTGGCGGATCATCCAGTCGGCATTGGCCCGGAGTTTCGGCGCAGCGGCCCGGAGCCACTCCTTGTCGCCGGTGAAGAGGTAGTGCTCGACCATCTGCCACTGCATGACTCCCGGGCCCCCGAGGTGCTGCCAGTCCCATTCCACGCCCCCCAGGATACCGATGGAGTCGGCGAACTGGCCGTCGAGCCTTGTGGGTTTGGTCGCATCGCGGTCAAGCCAGCGGGCCAATCCGTCCCGGGCCGCCTTGTGCATGCCCTGGAGGTCCAGTGCGCGGAGGATCAGGTGCGTTTCGTGAGCCAGGGCGTCGTACGGGAAGTCGCGCACGATATACCTTCCGCGGGCGTCCTTCTTCAACACGCGCAGCAGGTGCCACGCCCCCACGCGCCACGCATCCACCAAGCGCTGCTGGGGCACGTCAATCTCCGCCGGCGGCTCGAAGTCCGGTTTCGGGTAGGGAGGCAAGGGCCGCGTTCCGTGCAAGGCCCGCATCGCGGCCTCCCACGTCTGCTCCTCGCGGGCGCGCACGCGCCGGCGGATGGTCTTGAGTCCCTTGCCGGCCAGCTCCCTCACGAACCCGCGCGCGCTGATCGCCCGCGACTCAAGCAACACGGGACGGTCGGCGGCCGACGGGACAACCGTGCCCACTGGAGCGTGGAAACACCACACGGCCCCGTTGCCGAGAGAGTCGGCGTGTGGGTTGCCCGCCTGAACACTGTCCACCACGTCCTTCGTCAAGCTCCAAACGCGCTGCTTCCCGCCGACTTCGGCGATGACTAACTCGACGACGGTCGTGTCGAACCCGTGGTTGCCGGACCTGGCGGCGACGACCAGCGAAATCATGTCGCCCGGCCCCACGGCGAGCGACGCCGGCTTGGCGCCGCCGTCGGCGGGGGTCGATTGCGCCCCGCCGTTGTCGATCTCGCCGCCGGCCAGGACCCTGTGCCCGGCCTTGCCATCGGCCGTGACCGACCACTCGACTCCGTTACCGCCATTGGCATCGGCGTCGGCCAGCCTGGCCCGGACGGTTACCCGGCCGGCAATCGGACTCCGCCAGCCGGGGCGACTGGCTGGCCGGGGCCCGGATGCATCGCCACGCTGCGAGCCGGCAACGCAAAGGTGCTGACCCGGACGGGTCTGGCGGCCGGGTTCGCACCGAACCACGGTGTGTCGTTGCTGCCCCAACCCCGGACCGCCGGATTGCCCGCGACTGAATTGACCTTCGTGCGCAGCAGGTCCTTCTCAACCGAGGCGCGGCGTGTCCCGTTGTGCGCGAGGGTCCCCTGGCGCTTGGCAGCGGCCCGGACGAAGAAGCCGTACTCCGGGGCCAGAATCGGTCCGGTCTCTAGATCCGCCGGCAGGAAGGAGAAGCTGCCCGACGCCGTCCGCACGGTCACGATCGTACGGTTGACGTCCTTCAGTCGGGCCTGGTGGCGCCAGACCCGTGTGTTTTGCGTGGGCCCAAGGTACAGCAGCCGCAGGGCGATGCCTCGTCGACCCCCGCCGGTGGCCTTCGATTGCCACCTGGCCCCACCGGTGACCACAGTCCGGGCGTCATCCGGGAGCGGACGGGGTCTGCCGACGAGCCCGTTGTATGCCTCGACAGATCCGCTGAAGTCCAGCTTCCGCGCCTCGCTCTGGAACGCCCACTCGATCTCGACGTCCATGAGATTCCAGGCTTCCGGGGTGAACACCCGAACAACCGGGGCCGCATAGGGTCTGAGCGGCGTGGCAAGTCCGTCCCGCAGCGCCACAACCAGATTGTCCATCGCAGACTCCGGCCGGAGTGCATCGACTGCGTAGATGATCCTCCGCCCGTCGGGAGAGGCCCAAGTCGCGTTGGCCGTTCGGGCCTCCCCGCCGCGGCGGGACCACCAACTGGAGCTGTTGCCGTGCGGCACCCATCGCACGACGATATCCCTGGCGCGGGGGACTGGTTTCGCGCCGGGAGGCCAGGTCAACTCGATTCGGCTGACCGGGCGAGGTTCCTCCCACAGCAGACCGCAGATCACGCCGTCGCGCTCGTGCCCGACGGCGCCGGCGAAGAGGAACGAAGTCTCCGGCGGGTTGGCCTGGATCCGGCGGTCAGCGCGGTAGAGGTACGCGCTGGGGGCGATATCGGCTGGTTGACCCACCAGCTTGGCCAGATCGACCGCGGCGGTCTGCTCCGCGGGCGAGGCCTCGGCCCCGTTGGCCGCCTCGGCGATCCACAACGCCATCGCTGCTGCCAGAGTCAATACGAGTCGTATGTCCGGATTCATCCGAATGCTCCTCCGGAGGTTACCACAACGCTGACCGACAAATGCCCCCGAAGCAAGCATCTGAATCAACCAATGGCCAGCCGAACCGTTCCGCCAAGGCCGCGCTCCGCTGAATGAGACAGGATGCGGCGAGGCACGCAAGCTCGTCGGGTTGAGGACCCAAGGGCCCTAAGTCAAGGCTCTTCTTCCGACCTGATCGCCCCAATGTGCTCGGGCAGAAGTCGGCTGGGCCAGAGCAAGAACCGCAGCTTGGTCGGCTCGACTTCAGGGACGCTCTCATCAGCGGCCTGAAAGGTCCCCCCCAAGGTCATGGAGACGGTCGTCGTTCGCCGAAGAACTGCCTGTCCTGCTGCCGACGTAATGCCCAGAGAGTGGAACCCATGGGTGGTGCCACGGCATCGGGTGATATCCAGTCCCCCGCAGCAACAGACCGGCACAGCCGCAGGCCGCTGAACAGGTGTAGAGGCAGGCCTCGAGCGCATTCGATCGGGCAAGCGGGCAGCATCGCCGCCCGCAGATCCGGGTCGTGATCGCCGCCGAGCACTGCGCCGGCGGACAGGTCGATCGCGGTCTTGGCGGTTAAGTCGAGGCGAGGAACGAAATCGTCGGAATCGCTCCCCCGGCCCAGTCCCGCTCGCAGAATCGTCCGGATCGTCTCCACGCCGCAGAGGTGAAACGGCCGGTAGATCAGCGCGGCTTGCCCGCTGTGGTTTGCCAAGCAGCCCTTGCCCACGAGCACGCGCTGCGAGTAAGTCTGCGCGGACCGCACCACGATGAAGACGCCTCCGCCCAGACCAGCCTCATGCTTCTGACGTAGGCACGTGACGACGTCAATGGCGCCAATGTGCTCGAGGATCCCTCCGTCCGATGCGTGCGCCATGACCTCAGGAATCTCGCTCGTCCGCAGTGCCGGGCAATGCAACTGCGGCACATCCGGCAGCAAGCCCGTGCCGTTGGCGGCGATCGCCATTTCGCACAGATCATACCCACCCGCCTGCGGCAGAGACGACAGCGCCTCCTTGCGGGCGGCAAGGTACTCCTTCACATGGCCCGGCACAATGGGCGCCATCGCCCATCGCAATTGGCGCGGCACTTCGACCTCGTCTCGGTGGCAAGAGACCGTGAACCGAACGAGGTCGTAGACATACTCGCTGTCACGGGCCTTGCCCCCGCAGATGACCTCCAGACCCAGCCGGCGAGCCCACCGAACCAGGGACATCAGCAGCCCATGCTGATCCCCGTTCACGCTGGTGCAGATGACCCCTTCTCGCCGGGCGAGATCCCGGAGGATGGGCCCGATGACGCTGTCCACCTCCTTGTTCACCAGCGCGACGTTCTTCCCGTGCGAGATAGCCTGCGCAACGTGACCGGCCCCGGCCTCGGCATTCCCGGTTGCCTCGACCACGACCGTCAGGGGCAGGTCCATCAACAGCCCAGCGTCCTCCACCACCGCCAGTTTCCCGGCCTCCGTGACGGCCAGGACGGAGGCCCGATCCCGGCATGGCACGGCATGACCCTCGGGCAGTTCCGCTTGCCGGCATGCCTTCATCGCCGATTCGGTGTCCACGTCGGCCACGGCTGCTATAGACAAGCCACGGACTCGCGTCGACTGCGCAAGGATGGCCGTGCTGAAGTGCCCAAGCCCGATGATCCCGGCACGCACCTTGTTCCCGAGGGGCAACGGCTGCTCGTGGGTAGCATTATCTGACATATCGCGCCTCCTTGACTGCCACTTCAGCGACGCCAAGCATCCCCACGAGAATCAGTCCTCGGCCGTGCGGAGTGCCAGATCGCGGATCATCCGCTGCTTGGTCGGAGGACGACCCGCGGGGTTTGCAGGAGACCCGAGGCCTGGAGTGTGTAGGCCTTGCCGGGCGGCATCGCGTCGGGGGCGCCCCATTGCCAGCTCCACGGGCCGGCGTGGCCTTCGCTGAAGTGCGGGCCGAGCATGTTGCGCATGTTGCCGATGACCTCGACCGCGATCTCGTGGCGCCCCTCCGGGATCGGGCCGGCGATTTCGAGGCTGAAGGGCGGGTGGAGGATGGCGCCTGCCTCGGTTCCGTCGAGCCGAACGCCAGCCACCGAGCCTGCCCAGTCGCCCAGTTCGAGCCGCAGGCGCCCCGCCGAGCGCTGGAGTGTGAACGGCCAGGCGTAACGGACGCCGTGAGGGTAGAAGGGCAGGCCCTGGCGGGTCCAGTCGCCGAGCTTCAGCGGGCGCGGAACGCCGATCCGGAAGCCTCGTCGCGCTGCGGTGAGCCCGAAGTCGCCGAGAAGGTACACGGGCTTGATCTCGCAGAGCATGTGGAATCGCGCAGCCGCCAGTTCGACGGCATTGACGCCCGGCTTCAGGAGCCGGCCGACGGGCAGGGCGTGCATGTGCTCGTCGAACCAGACTTGGGCGTTCGCAAAGTCAACGGCGTGGCCGTTGATCTTCACCGCGTACAGCCAGGGGCGCTCGACCGCCAGAGCGATCCCGCGACGGTTGGCCGGAGGGTACTTCGGGTCAATCTCGA
>Ga0114922_10003240_pt1 | contig 15227 bp, 18 predicted proteins | sample AartaG_FD_100975 | JGI IMG/M metagenome (GOLD analysis project Ga0114922, IMG submission 100975) | Deep subsurface microbial communities from Aarhus Bay to uncover new lineages of life (NeLLi) - Aarhus_00045 metaG | ecosystem: Environmental > Aquatic > Marine > Oceanic > Sediment | place...
AAAATAATGAAGCAGATAGAGAAGAATATAGAAAGAAAGCAAAAGAGTTGAGGCCACGAGAATGTCAAACGAAGAACATTTGAACGAATCGCTACGAAAAATAGCCAAAGCAAACTTTTAGAATAAGTTTGATCAAAAAGGTTTCACTGGAACTTTGATAGGAAGAGCATTTGGCTGTGGCTCAAGAATAATTACGGACTATCTTTATATTACATCATAAAGTATTATCGAAGTGTAAATATCAAATGGTAAAGAAAATGATAAGCATAATTGGGTCAGGCTGGGTAGGCACGGCACTCGGAGAAGGTCTTGCAGAACTTGGTAATGAAGTGATTTTTTACGATGTGGTGGATAAGAACCTGCCGAACTTCACGAAAGATATAAACCACGCAATTAAAAACTCTGGAATATCTTTCATTTGCGTTCCAACACCGACAACTTCTGAAGGAATTGACTTGAGCTACATAAAAGAAGCGACGAAAACTATAGGGAATGTATTGGCAACTAAAAGAAGTTATCACCTCGTGGTAGTAAAAAGCACCGTAGCTCCGGGGACTACAGAAAACGTGGTAATCCCTGTATTAGAACGATACTCAGGTAAGAAAGCGGGGAATGAAATAGGGATATGCATGAATCCCGAATTCCTAACAGAAATATCAGGAACATGGAGCAAAGATGAGGGCACGAAGAAAGATTTCTTTACTGAAGACCGAATTGTGATTGGAGAATACGATAAAACATCCGGTGATGGTTTAGAGGAAATTTACGAACCACTGAACAAACCTATTTTCAGAATGGATTTGAAGACTGCGGAAATGATAAAGTACGCATCGAACTGCATGCTTGCGACAAAAATTTCTTACTGGAACGAGATATTCCTTATTTGTAAGGACTTAGGTATTGATTCTCATGTTGTTGCGGATATCGTTGGTCTTGACCCACGAATAGGGCGGTATGGAACGGTGCACGGAAAAGCATTTGGTGGTAAATGTCTGCCAAAGGACCTGAAAGCATTTGTCGCTTTTGCTGAAAAATATCGTGATATAAGATTATTAAAAGCTGTTGACGAGATAAATGAGGAGATAAAAAAGAGATACGGAGTGCGGGAATGAGAATGAAATGAAATGATAACAAAAGCGGTAATACCAGCAGCAGGATTGGGAACGCGGTTTTTGCCTGCAACGAAAGCGCAGCCGAAGGAGATGCTGCCTGTTGTTGATAAGCCCGTTATACAATACGTTGTAGAAGAAGCGATTGCGTCGGGAATAGAAGATATACTGATTATAACGGGAAAAGGAAAGAGGGCAATAGAAGACCATTTTGATAAGAGCGAAATTGAACTGGAAAACGCGTTTTTAGATGAGATAGACACGATGATGGACCATGTAAATATTCTTTATACGAGGCAGCGAGAGCCACGGGGATTAGGCGATGCGGTTTACTATGCAAAGAGCTTTGTAGGGAATGATGCTTTTGCTCTGCTTTTGGGTGATACGATAACCATTCCCGAATGCACAAAGGAATTGATCAAGAAATACGATGAATACAGGACTTCTATTATTGCTGTGGAAGAAGTTCCGAAGGAGAAAATAAGCAGTTATGGAATAATAAAAGGAAAAGAAGTTGAAGGTGCGGAGGGAGGGGATATTCACCTCGTTGAGGATTTAGTTGAGAAACCGTCGCCGGAAGAAGCACCGTCAAACCTGGGAATCATTGGTAGATACGTCTTGACTCCAGCGATATTTGACGCAATTGAGCGAACTCCGCCAGGGAAAGGGAATGAGATTCAACTTACTGATGCGTTACGCATCGTGAGAGAGAAAAGATACGGTTATGTTTATAGAGGCAGAAGATATGACATAGGGAATAAGCTTGACTGGCTGAAATCGAATATCGCGCTTTCTTTGGCGGATGAAAGGTTCAATAACGAGCTTATTTTTTTTTTGCAATCGCTGATGGGAGATAAAAAAAAAGATGAACGAGAAAGAGATTGAAGAAATAATAAGGAATCTTGGAGACATAAGCAAAAGCATTGAAGACAAGAATGTTTTAGTTACCGGAGGAGCGGGCTTTTTAGGCTCCTGGATTTGTGATGTTTTGATTGAACAGCAAGCTAAAGTAATTTGCTTGGATAATCTTGTTAGTGGCTTAAAATTTAATATATCCCACTTGATGGATAAGGATAATTTCAAGTTCATCCAGCATGACATAACGGAGCCAATTTTTTTCGATGAGCAAATAGACGTAGTGATGCATTTAGCAAGCAGAGCATCTCCTTTTGAGTTCGAGAAATATCCGATACAAATTCTAAAGGCGAATACGCTGGGGATTTGGGTGGCTTTAGGAATAGCGAAGAAGCACGATGCACGATTTCTTTATACTTCTACTTCTGAGATATACGGTGATGCTAAGGAGATTCCGACAACCGAGGAATACAGAGGCAATGTGAATCCGATTGGACCGAGAAGTTGTTATGATGAAGCAAAAAGAGCTGGGGAATCTTTTGTAATGGCTTATAGGATGGAAGAAGGCGTGGACGTGAGAATTGCAAGAATATTTAACACGTATGGACCGAGGATGAGAGCGGAGGGTGTATATGGGAGGGTAATACCCCGTTTTATTGAGCAAGTTTTGAGCAATGAACCAATGACGGTTTTTGGAGATGGAAAGCAAACAAGAAGTTTCTGTTACGTCACGGATCAAATTGAGGGATTGCTGAAGCTTGCTTTCTTAGAAAGAGCGGAAGGAGAAGTTGTGAACATAGGAAACGATGGGGAAATAAAAATTATAGCGCTTGCGGATATGATAAAGGATTTAACAAATTCCATGTCGGAAATTGTTTTTGACGAGTTGCCCAAGGACGACCCTCTGAGGAGGAAGCCGGATATAACAAAAGCTAAAAGGATTTTGGATTGGGAACCAAAAGTTAGCTTAGAAGAAGGATTGAGAAGGATGATAGGGTGGTTTAAGGAGAGCGAAAAATGAAGACATTAGTAACAAGGTGTAGCGGGCTTATAGGCTTGTATGTGTGAGAGTATTTTGCGCAGAGAGGTTGAGAAAAAGGAAAAGTAGTTAAATCCAAATAGTGATTTAAAAACACAACATGGTTCAATCAGCAAAAGCAATCCTGAAAAACACGTTTTTTATATTGCTGCTTATTTTTGTTGTCTAAATATGATGAGAGGATAAAATGAGCGAGGAAACAGTTAAAAAAATAGCCAAAGGTGCGGGCATCGTCTTCATCGGCACCGGAATAGGCATGTTCTTCGCCTACCTCGGCATGATGATCGTGGCGAGATTCTTGGGACCAACAGATTTCGGGTTGATTTCACTGGCTTCCGCAGTTGCTACGATTGCGTCCACTGTTGTTCTTGTGGGAATGCCAGAAGGAGTGGTGAGGTATGTTTCTTTTTACAAAGGAAAAAATGATAAAGGACGAATTAAAGGCGTGATTGTATCCGCATTGAAGGTCGTTCTCCCGCTTGGAATCATTGCTTCACTATTTTTGTTTGTTTTTGCTGACTTGATTTCAATTAGAGTTTTTCACAACTCAAATTTGACACTGATATTGAGGATTTTCTCTTTGAGCGTTCCCTTTTTTGCGCTATTTCGAATTTTCATTTATGCAATCGGTGGATTTCAGGAGATGAGATATATGGTTTATGTGCGAGACATATTTCAAAACAGTACAAGACTTTTATTGCTGATTGTATTACTACTTCTTGGCTATGGCGTTCTTGGTGCGGCATTCGCATATACTTTTGCGATAGTTGCCACACCTTTTGTAGCTTTTTATTATTTAAACAAAGTATTTCCAGTTTTTAGTAAAGAGATAAAGGCAGTTTCAGTGAAGAAAGAGCTTCTTTCTTTCTCATGGCCTTTGATGTTCGCAGGGATACTCGGCTTGGTGATGGGCTGGATTGATACATTAATGCTCGGCTATTTTCTTACGGCAGCAGATGTTGGGATATACAGGGCTTCGTTATCAACAGCAGGTCTATTAATGATTGTGCCCGGCTCCTTTGGAGCTATCTTCTTTCCTGTTATTACAGAGTTCTATTCAAAAAGGGAAATGGGGGAATTAAAAGATACAAACGCTGCGGTTACGAAATGGATTGTTATAATTGTGCTTCCTTTGGTCTTGCTCATGATTCTTTTTTCAAAGCAAGTCTTATATATTCTCTATGGTGCAGAATACATTACAGGAGCACAGGTGTTATGCATTTTAGGATTTGGCTATTTGATTATCTCAGTTTTTAATCCTACTAATCAGCTTATTCCAACAATAGGAAGAACGAAATTGATAATGGTTAATACAAGTGTAGGTGCAGCTCTTGACGTTATATTAAATTTCTGGTTAATTCCAATCTATGGTATAAATGGTGCAGCAGTAGCAACGGGTATTTCGCTTTTAACGGTAAATGCACTTGCATTCGCAGAAGTTCTACTGATTACACGTATCCAGCCGATGAGAATAACTTATGTGAAAATTGTTTTCGCTTCTTTCGCCTCTATTTTCGTGGTTTATCTGATTACAAGATCTCTCTTTGAGATTACACCGATATTTCTTCTAATTCTTATGTTCATACTTTACATGGGGCTCTATTTCTGTTTACTTTTAGTTTTAAGAACGTTTGAAAAGGAGGATGTAATGATAATGAAGGCAATAGAAGCAAGATCAGGAATAAAATCGGAATGGATAAGGAATGTGATTGGAAGGTTTTTATAGATAGCAAAAAGATATTTATAAAGCTTTATATATTGAAATTGGTGTATGTAATAGATATGAAGAAAGCATTAATAACCGGGATAACAGGTTTTGTGGGCTCGCATTTAGCGGAGTATCTGTTGAGTACAGGTGTGGAAGTGCATGGAACAATTCGTTGGCGAAGCCGGACTGAGAACATAGAATACATAAAAGATAAAATACATCTCATTGATACCGATATAAAAGATGCACATTCCATGCAAAACGCGATAGACGAGGTACAGCCGGATTATATATTCCATTTAGCGGCACAGTCGTTTGTACCAACGAGCTGGCATGCACCGGCAGAAACATTAACTACGAATATCCTCGGGAATGCGAATTTGCTTGAAGCGGTACGAAAGTCGGATTGTGATCCAGTGATACAGATTGCCGGCTCATCTGAGGAGTATGGGTTGGTTCATCCGGATGAAGTACCGATAAAAGAGACGAATCCGTTGAGACCGATGTCGCCGTATGGCGTAAGCAAGGTAGCACAGGATTTATTATCAAGGCAATATCACATGTCTTACGGGTTAAACGTCGTCGTTACAAGAGCATTTAATCATACGGGTCCACGACGTGGCGATGTCTTTGTCACTTCAAACTTCGCAAAGCAGGTTGCAGAAATCGAGAAAGGTTTAAAAGAGCCGGTGATTTATGTAGGGAATCTAAATGCTCAGCGCGATTTCACTGATGTCCGGGATGTTGTGCGTGCGTACTGGCTTACAGTTGATAAATGCGAGTATGGCGAGGTTTACAATATCTGCTCGGAGAAAGCGAGAACAATACAATCTGTTCTGGATTTGTTGCTCAGTATGACAGATAAGAATGTAGAGATAAAGCAGGACCCTGCGAGGATGAGGCCGTCGGACGTTGAAATATTACAAGGTGATTGTTCCAAGTTCAGAGAAAGAACCGGGTGGACGCCAGAGATTCCGTTTGAGAAGACGATGCGGGATTTGTTGGAGTATTGGAGGGAGAAAGTGTGAATTTAAGGATTGATTAATTAGACCCATCCTTCAAGTTATCTTACAAATATTATGTGTGAAAAGTGATGATAAAGGTCAGTGCATGCCTTACAGTCAGAAACGAAGAAAAACATATTCATAAATGCATAGAGAGCATCAAAGACGTAGTTGATGAGATAATTGTGGTTGATGGATATAGCATTGACAAAACAGTTGAAATTTGTAAAGAATACACAGATAATATATATTTTCAAAAGCCACAAGGTTTTGTTGAACCGGATCGCATATTTGCATTGGAAAAAGCAAATGGAAATTTGATTCTCGTAATTGATGCAGCTGAAACATTATCAAAAGAATTACAGGGTAATTTAAGGCATTTAACATAACAGGGCGATTATTCCGCTTACGCATTCACAAGAAGGCATTATTACGATAAAGAGGGGAAAAAATGGACAAAACATGTATTTTATCCAGATTATCAAATTCGATTATTTAGAGCGGGTAAAGCCAAATATACCGGAATGATTCACGAATCTCCTAAAGTTGATGGAAAAATAAAAAATGTGGAGTTGAAATATTATATTAATCATTATGTGCCACAAATGCACGATTTTTCTACATTTAAGAATCATTATTTAAAATACGCGCGAATACAAGTAAAACAAACTAAAAAAGAAAGATCAAGAGTCTTTTATTTTATAAAAGCGTTTGTAGCCTTTTTTTATTATCTATATTCATTTTTATTCAAAAGTAAATGGATTCTAGAGGGGCTGTTAGGTGTTAAAGCATCATTTTTATGGGCAATGTATTTTTTTATGGTGAATTGGTATTCTGCAAATGACAAGTGAAAATGCCTTGACAATCTATAAAACGTTTTTTTTTTAAACTTTATCATTCATTGTTTGGTAGTTTGTGCTTGAATTGTGCCTCATTTTATCACTTCTAGTTCAAATTCAACTTGGTTGTAAACATCAAATATAGCTTTAAGGATTTTTCGAGGCAAGAATAAACTCAGGATTTTGTTTCTTAAAGCTGGATTTAGAATTAATCTTTTTTTCAATATCCTAAATTTTGCTTTGGAATACCAATTTAAAATGATTTCATCTGCAAAATAATCAAACGCTCTTTCTGTAAAAAAGTTCTTGTGTGTTGGATCTGTAAAGGCATCAAAGCAATTGAAATAGGGGACTCTAATTTTTACAATTCCATCTGGTTTAACCACCCGATAAATCTCCTCAATTATATATACAAAATCATTTACATGCTCAAGAAAGTGAAAAGAAACAAGCATATCTACGGAATTGTCTTTCAATGGAATGCCTTTATTTAAATCTGCAACAATATCAACACCCTCAAGTTTTACCCCATCTATTCCAGTTGAATTTGGATATTTCCTTCTACCACAACCTAAATCTATAATTATCATTCTTACTAACCTTTCCGATTCTTTCTGTATATCTTAAATGGATTCTTGAGGTATCCATTTTCATCGAGACTACATCCAAACAGATAAATAGCCCAATGTTTAATTTTGAATAATAAAGAGTTCCATAGAGATGTCAATGTATGTCGTGTTCTTTCTATACGTTCCTTTTCTGGACGTTTCCTATGAATTACAATGGCTTCCGATGTGTACCAGATTCTATATCCTGCTTTTAGTATTCGTAAGATTATATCAGAATCCTCCCATCCTGCTTTTTTGAATCTCTCATCAAACAGCCCCACATTTTTTAATATGTACTTTGGAATTAATAAGTTGCACGGAGCACCACCACAATGAAAACCATCATCCTCATACCACTTTGCTCGGAATCCACGAGAAATCATAACACGAGTAAACATAATCGAACCATCTGAAAGGATTGTTTTTCCTGCAATACAACATTTTCTTTTATTGTAGGTATTATATAATACTTCCAACCAGTTATCCTCTGGTTGACAATCATCGTCCATAAATGCTAATAGTTCTCCTTTTGCTTTTTTAATTGCTTGGTTTCTGGTATATGCTGCCCCTCTCCTAAACCTATCTTTTTCAATTAGTACTTCAAAATCTCTAAATGTTTGATTGGAAAAATCAACATTCACATCATCTCTTATTGAGGGTATTATTACCGAGATCATTTCTCATCACCTTTTCAATCTACTAATTGTATCTATATATTTATTTCTGAATATTGTCCGGTCCCACCTTCTATCCTGCTTTTTTTCATTCCACTTCGGATTGGTTATCGGAACAAGAGTTATTTCATTCTTCATAAACTTCTTTATATACCGTATAAACGTCATCTACATATTTCTCCCATGAAAATTTCTTTGCCTGCTTCAATCCCTCTTTTATCATATCCTTTTTTAGTCCTTCATTGGTTAATACTTCTTCCATCGATTTAGATAAAAGTTCCACATCAAAAGGATCCTCTAATTTAATTGCAGCATCTCCTACGATTTCAGGAATCGATGATTTATTAGTGGTAATCACAGGACAGCCGCATGCCATTGCTTCCAATGGTGGCAAGCCGAACCCCTCATAATAAGAAGGAAAGACAAACAAATCTGCTGCATTATAAAACAGCGGTAACTCTCCTTCAGGAACGAAATTAATAAATACTATATCATTTTGTAAATTTAGTTGAGATACCAATTTCATTAATTTTCTACGGGCGCCACTCCACCAAGGTGGACCAACTTTTATTAACTTTATTTCTGGCATCTCCTTCTTTAATCTATAAAATGCCTTGATTAATGTAGCTAAATTCTTTCTTGGCTGCTCTGCACCAACACACAAAATAATTTTTTCGTTATATTTCAATCCATATTTTTCCTTAATCCCATCTGTTATCTTATTAATATCTTCGTAAACCTTATATCTGCTATGATCTACGCCCAAATAAACAACTTTTATTTTCTCCTCGGGGCATCTAAAATATTTCAATATATCCTTTTTTGTGCTTTTTGAATCTGCAATTATTCTCTCTGCTTTTGTTATTCCTTTAATTGCATATTTAAAGGATATTCTATTTAAATGGGTGAAATAATCGAGAAATAGAGGCGTAATATCATGGCAGGTCACTATCGAATTTTTGCAATCCATGAAATTTAGAATATAAGCCAATCCAGGTGTTGTAATATGTTTTATTTCGCCATTTATTTTAGACTTAACATAAAACGGATAATAAAATCTGGTTATCACTTCTGGGATAGGTAGATATTTAGAGATAATTTCAACTTCTTCTTTTTCGGAGACATACCTATATAAATAATGCTCATAATTAGCCAGATATTTATTCTTCCTCGGTTTGACTATTAAGTTAACTTTCATTATCCTCCCTCTTGGATGTAATTGCATATATATGCCATGAGAATCTTTTCATAACTCTGCATAAGATCTTGAAGGGAATGTTTCGCTTGTAGATATTTATGTACCCCGCTTCTCGAATTTCAAAATTAAGTACCGTAAATAAATTCTCCAAAAGAAAAATATCCCATCCATAAAGATGGAGTGATGTATCCGATATGTTCTTGATACTAAATATATTTTTGTAAAAAAAGTCCAAACTATGCATATTTGGAGTAGTTAAAATAAATTTTCCATTCTTTTTAAGAACCCTCTTTACTTCTTGCAAGAATAGATAGGGGTTTGGTAGATGTTCTATCACTTCTCCAGCAAATACCGTATCAAAGACATCGTTTTTAAATGGTAGATATTGTGCATCTGCCCTCATAACATTATCTTTGTAATTTGTGATTTCAATATCGGTTCCATAAACTTCGCCATTCATAAAAGAATGAAAAACACCTTTATTACAACCAACATCCAAAATTTTACCATTTAGGTCATGCAAAAGTTCTTTTCTGTCTTCGAGGTATTTTGGTTTCATAAAGATTTGTATAACACCTCCTTATCTAAGAACTTTAAATAATCTTCTGCTATTTCCCTCCACGTTTTAACTGCTATTTTCGCGGAATTTCCTCCTAATCTCCGCCTTAAATCTTCGTCATTCATTAATTTTTTAATTCCTTCAGCCAAATCATCCGTTAAATATGCATTTTCCATGTGTGTTAAAAAGTAATTTGATTTCCCCCTTATTCCAAGTATCGTTTTTCCGGCTTTTATATACTCAAACATCTTCAAACAGCTATCATTATCCATGGTTAAGACCAAAATATCCGCCGCTTTAAGATAGCTTGGCAAATCCTTTTGAGGTATCAAGCCCATGAAATGCACGTTTGGTGGAGCATTCTTCTTAAAATCATTATTTGTCTTACCCAACAAATATAAATCGCAATTTACATCTCTTACCGCGTCGATTAGCTTATCAACTCTTTTCCTCGTTGACTGTTCCCCCGCATACATTACCTTAATATCCCCATCAAGATTCACCGGCTCCTTCTTATTAAAATCTTCGTCAATTCCATGTGGGATATAAACGACTTTCTTATCCCACAATTTGCATCTTTCATATTTGAAAATGCTTGGTGTTGTTATGTAATCTGCATTTTCTATCGTGAAGTATTCATATAAAGCCATCTTTGTTATTCCATGCTCCTTTCCATTTATATCCACATTGTCGTCCGTCCAGTCATGGACATGCGGTGCTCTTATCAATTTGAGTTTTTCCAATAACGAAGGGAGGAATGCTATCGGCCCAACTGAGATCAAAACATCTGGTTTGAATTTTAGATATCTGAAATAAAAGTATTTCCAGTCTTGTTTCAATACATGGTCTACTTCATGTCCCGCTTTCTCAAAGTAAAGCGGCAGCCAGTGCCATCTCATCTTGAGAGTTGGATTTCGCTCCGTTGCATGACTAATTATCTGAATTCTCATACTGACTCTTTCTTACCAATAATACATAAGTTCTCTCCATACTTCTTTGAGTATTTCACTCCAAGTAAAAACAATATTACAGAAGGAAACTTAATGAAAATTTCCTGCAAGAAGTTAGGAACATGATTAAAATAAGGTGTATTCCACAACCCATCATAGAACACTTCCATAATCTCAAAACAATTATCTTTTAGCAAATCCATCCATTCCTCATCGGACAATAATGACGCATGCGTTTTGTCTCGATGCCCAAACCATTCTTCTTTTTTCCATCTTGCGCCAATAGAACATGTATTTGGTACTCTTATTATCAATATTCCATTTTCCTTTAATATCCTATAAAATTCCTGCAACGCTAACGCTGGATTGGGAAGATGCTCTAATAAATCAAAACATGTTACAATATCAAAATAATCATTCTTGTAATCTAAATCCGTTACATCTCCAACAGATAGCTTAGCTGTGTGTGTCCTTTGTTTCGCTTCCCTTATAACATATTCAGAAATATCTATGCCATGCGCATCATAATATCTCTCTGCATACGCTAAGAAGAAGCCAGGACCACACCCTATGTCAAGAAGCTTTCCTGAAGCTTTATATTTATGAATAATATTCACCCATCTTCTCCATAACGGTCTTCGTTCTTTAAGTATAAGTCCAACATCTTCAGCCGTTTTCTCGAAATACCTTTTATCGTATTTTTGTTTCATGTTCATAGCAAATCCTCTATAATTTCTTGATACCTCTTTCCAATCGCCATCCAATCGAAATTATCAACAACCCATTCCCTCGCCATTTTCCCCATTCCCGCTCTTTTATCCCCATCCCTCAAAATCATTATTCTATCTGCTATCTCCTCCGCATTTCCTGGTTCTACGAGAAAACCTGTCGCACCATCTTTTATCGTATCCTGCATACCTCCCACTTTCGTCCCAATCACTGGCTTTCCACACGCCATCGCTTCCAATACCGCAATTCCATAAGGCTCTGTTATGCTCGGTTGAACGTAAACGTCGCATTCCCTGTATAAAAATGGCATTTCATAGTTCGGAATAGGTTTCTCAATGAACTCTACCTTTCTCTCCAAATCAAGCTTTTTCACAAGTCTTTTCAAGTTCTCTTCTTCTGGTCCTTTACCCAGGATATAGAGCTTTGCTTCTGGCATTTCTCGCAAGAGCCCCATTGCCCCTATTAAATATTCCATGCCTTTATATCTATGCAATCTGGCAACCGTCAAAATCTTGAATTCGCCTTCTAATAAATACTTCCCCGTTGGTTCCATCGGTCGGAATAATCCCGTATCCACACCCACATGGATGACTTCTATCTCTCTTTTAACCCATAATTCTCGCTCCATAAATTCCTTTGCCGCTGAACAGTGTGCCGTTAGCACGTCCACCCCCTCTCGTAATTTATCATTTTTGAGTTTATCGAGCGCTTTCAGAATGGTTCCTTTTATCCCTCCAGGATAATACGTCCGTTCTGAAGATAGAATCGTTTTAAGCCCGTATTTCCTTGCCTCTTTGTATGCCCTGTGGCATATAAACGGATAATCCTCCTGCAATAATGCAACATCGCATCCTTCAAGATCCAATCCAGAAACGATAGGATTATCTCCAATGTCCAGTAGCGTTGGAAGATATTTCACTTTAAAATCAAAATCAAATTCTCCGGAGAAATCCTTCTTGACTTCCCGCGGCGCTTTTCCTCTTGATGCGATTATCGTGACGTCGTATCCAAGCTTTGTCAGGCTTTCCGCTAATCCATATTCGTTCCCTCTCACGTACGGTGTGAAATATGGTACTACAATACAGAGTTTCATTTTATCAATTCCTCGTAGATATTCTCATACCCCACCACCACCTCATCCCATGACTTTATTTTATCCTTTGGCAACTCCAAAAAATCAATCTCTCGTTTAGAAACTGCGATAATCTTTTCCGCAAGTTCATTTATATTTATTGGATAGCATAAACCAAAACATATTCTATCATCTATAAATTCTTTCAAGGCACCTGTCTCTGCCACTATACACGGCGTTCCACTTGCTAACGCTTCTGCTACTGTTATCCCAAAAGCCTCAAAAGAAGAGAGAGAAACAAAAACCCCTGCTGATTTATACTGATCCAGAAGCTCTTCTCTCGGTAAATCCTTTAGCCATTTGATTCTACCATCAACGTTAATACTGCTAGCTAATTTTCTTAGCTCTCCCTCGTACGGCCCCTTACCGACAATCACTAACCCATAATCTTCTAAGTAGGGCAAAGCCGCAATTATGTGTTGAACTCCCTTGTACCTTTCCAGCCTCCCAACATACAAAATTGTTTTCTTATCTTTAACGTTGCTTTTGATTCTGAACTCCTCTAAATTTAGACCATTTGGAATATGCACTAATTTCTCGTCTGAAAGACCAAATTTCTCTTTAATCAATGCTTTTTCGTAAAGAGAGATGCAAATAACTCGATCAGCATTTCTAAATATCCTCAATCCAAAAAACTTATATGGCTTATGCAAGATGTTTCTTAAGGCGGTATGACCTCTCCCATGATAATATGAGGTAAAAACAAGCTTCCTACCATTCTTTGCTAACGCAGCGAAAAATGCCGGTAACGCATGATAACTATGTGCATGAATCAGATCACATTTTGCTTTCTTAAGATAAAAATAGATTTGTGGCGCAAAAAAATAAGCATCGTATGGCGCTATTGAGCGAAATCTCCTCACTTCAACTCCGTTAATGAATTCCTCTTTTGGGTGCTTTCCTGATGGGTCGGTACAGACAACTTCAACCTCAAAACCTTTTCTTACGAGGCGTTCGCTCATCTCCTTCACATCCGTTTCCACTCCGCCGATATCAGGATAATATCGAGGGCAGACTTGAATTATCTTCATTCTCTCACCAAATTAACCAGTTCAAACCATTTCTTCGCGATCTCTCCCCATCTAAGCTCATCAGGTGCCTCGAACTCTCCCCTTCCCTCGAATACATACATCAAAGCTTTTGTTATATCCTCGGCACTTTCTGGGTGAACAAAAACTGTTCCTTCATATTTTCCCAGACTTTCTTTCAGCCCGCCGACTTCAGATGCAATTATCGGCATTCCAAACGCCAGTCCTATATGGGCTACCGCACTTTGAGATGCACGGGTATAAGGAATTACTAACACATCCGAAGCCGAAAAATATAAAGACACTTCATCATCTCTCACATATCTATCAACTACATCGATTTTATTACTGAACTTTGATTCTTTCGCAAGTTCTTTTGATTTTTTATCCTCCCATGTCTCTCCCACAATAAGAAGTCTCGATTTTTCGATAAAATCTCCAGGCAAGCTTTCATAAGCTTCTATTAAATATTTAACTCCTTTATAAGGTCTTAATAAACCAAAAAATAGGATTACAAAATCCTCTTTTATTCCAACTCTCGATCTGGCTACATTTTTCTCTATCTTTTTATGATGGTCGTAAATGCCAATAGGGATAACCTCTATTTTTCCCTTTTCTATTCCATAATTTTTACTTATGAGTTCTTTATCAGAATTCGAATGCACCACATAATGCGTGGCAAGTCTTCTTATCAATTTTCCCATCACCCTTGAATAAATCCTTATTAAGAAAATTGAACTTTCAAGAGGGTCAACAACCTCATGGAACTCAATTATTATTGGTCTTCTTCTAAAATTTAAAACCTCGAGCACTAAATACATGTGCGCAACGCTTGAAGTCCACCATTGAAATAATATCACATCTGCTTTTTTAGTGGTTCTAAAAGCTCTTAACCACGTGATAGGATTATACCAATCGAGTATCTCATGAACTTCCACTCGCTCATCAAATTTTTGTGTCGTGAGTTTCTCCCCTACTCGTCGCCATCCCGGAAATAACCTCTTAGGTAACATTTTTCTAAAAAGTATCGTTTTAACATCCAATAATTCAGAAAAAGCATTTGAAAGCCTTATCGTAAAATAACTAACTCCTGAAAGAAACTTTTCTGATGGTCCTATGATTACAACCTTTGTCTCATTCTGCATTTTTTATTTTCTTCATATCCCTCCCACCAAAATTGCTCTGACAACGATGCCGACAAGTAATGCAAAGGTTATGCTTACAAGTGTCCCGATTAAATAGTACTCAGCCATTTTCCTATCCGTCAATTCATTGAACCTTGCAATAGATTTGGCATACGATTGTACCTTTTATTTTTTCCTTTTTTCTTTAGTAAAGGTTTCTTTTTAAAAGAAAAGTTTCTTTTAAGCCGCTGGTTTCTACTTCTTTCTCATATTTCCTGAGCATTAATTTAATGGAATACGCACCCATAATACTTACAACAATATATGCAGAAATTATCACAGCGATTTTAAAGACATAATTCATTTTTACCACCTGTCCCTATTACCCATTTCTGGTTCAGTTTCTGATTCGAACCATTTCTGGTTCAATAAATCTGCAACTGCCTTTTCTGTGTCTCTCCATAAATGATATTTCCCGGCTCTCAACGTTTTTATATACGCCCCTTTCACCAACACCAAAATTCTTAGACGCACATCTAACCGCCTCTCTATTCCCTCCTTGCTCCCTGAAATATTCTCAAAGCATTTTTTAATTCTTCTTGAACTTCCGCTCTGTCCTTCAACTTTCTCGAAGACTTCAGATCGCCAGTTACCACCACATACCTGTTCTG
>Ga0114922_10003241_pt1 | contig 15226 bp, 18 predicted proteins | sample AartaG_FD_100975 | JGI IMG/M metagenome (GOLD analysis project Ga0114922, IMG submission 100975) | Deep subsurface microbial communities from Aarhus Bay to uncover new lineages of life (NeLLi) - Aarhus_00045 metaG | ecosystem: Environmental > Aquatic > Marine > Oceanic > Sediment | place...
ATGAAGTAATTGTTTCCGGTGCTCATCTTAAAAGAGGGAATACTCAAAGTTGTGGTTGTTTACAAAGAGAAAAGGCAACGAAACATGGGCATAGGAAAAATGGAAAACAAACTGGATTTTATACAATATGGATTAATATGATTCAACGCTGCACCAACCCGAAACATAAAAGTTATAAATATTATGGCGGTAGGGGCATTACAGTTTGTGATGAATGGTTAATATTTTCTAATTTTGAAAGAGATATGGGGCCTAATTGGAAACCTGGGCTTACTATTGAGAGAAAAGATAAAAATGGTAATTATTGTGAAGAAAATTGTAAATGGGCCACCATGAAGGAGCAAACAAGAAACAAACGGAATAATTGCTATGTAACATATAAGGAAAAACGATGGCTTTTTGTAGAATTATGTGAAGAACATAACATGCCTTATGGTGTTGTATATCATAGATATTATAATTATGGTTGGACTTTAGAAGCATCATTAACAACGCCAGTCGGGCAACGCAGGAAGAAATCATAATGAGACGATTTAGTCCTAATGAAATTTCTTTCATTCAAGATCGTGCTTGCGAGCGTATTGTAGAAATTTTTGACGCACTTGGTCTGGAATATGTTGAAAGACACGATTACTTACATTCGAAATGTCCGGTGCATGATGGCGATAATGATCGAGCTTTATTTTGGGCTATTCGATCTTCGCACTGGGAGTGTAAAACTAGAGGATGTCATCTTGATCCCATTAGTGGCCCATCATCTAGTATATATGGGTTAGTCAGAGCAACGATGACTCGCAAGACAGAAAAGGAATGGGGCTTTCAACAAACGGTCAATTTTGTCGCGCAAATTCTCGGATTAGAACAATGTCAGGTAGATGATATCTCTGCTCAAGATATAGAAATAGCAAAAATAGTCAAAAATCATCGGAAAAAACAATCGGCCATTCCAAGTCGAGGGATACCATTAGCAACAATGATTCCATATTTAAAATTTGACCAGGTCTATTATCCAAATCGTGGTGTTTCTCCGGAAATTATTGCTCGATACAATATTTCGTTTTGTAACACTAAAGGCAAATCAATGTATAAACGAGCCTTCTTTCCGGTCTTGGATGTGACTGGGCGATATATCGTTGGATGGAGTGGACGAAGCATTTACGATAAATGTCCCAAATGCAAAATGCATCATCATCCAGAACGAGCCTCGTGTCCTGATTCAAAGTATCGTGGTATGTACACGAAATGGAAACATTCAGAAAACTTTCCTGGAGAATCTGTTCTTTATAACATTTGGTACGCCAAGCCATTTATTAGTAAAACGGGAACTGCCATATTAGTTGAGGGCGCTGGAGATGTGTGGGCTTTAGAAGCAGCGGGTATTCGTAATAGCGTAGCGGTATTGGGTACCAATTTGAATAAAGTGCAAAGATTGCTTCTTCAAAATGCTGGGGCATTAACAATTATATGTGCATTTGATAATGACGAAGCGGGTCAAAAGGCTATGGTAAAATTGGAACGAGATTTGATTCATTATTTTCGGATATTTTGTGTTACTCCAGAAACTGTAAATGATGTTGGTGACATGTTGAGTAGTGATATTGCAGAAAAAATTGGTCCCATTTTGCAACAGGTATCTAAAGCAAAAATGCTTTCAGTGGAGGAAAGAAATGTCGAAGCAGTTTGAAATTAAAGATTCTGGTGTAAGGGAAGATTTTGAGGGTGGTGCAGTGCGAGATACCGAAGAGGGGAAACCTAGATATGATCTTATTCCGCCGACTGCATTAAAGCGACTAGCTATTCATTATGCAAATGGTGCTAAAAAATACAATGAACATAATTGGACGAAAGGCATTCCCATATCTCGATGTATAGCTAGTTTAATGAGACATGTATTCCAATTTGTAGCAGGAGGTACCGACGAAGATCATGCTAGTGCAATCATCTTCAATGTTATGTGTATAGTTCATTATCAAGAAATTGGTCGCACTGATTTGGATGATAGATTTGATTGGAAAACCGGGAAAAGAAATAATGCAAACCATTCCTCTGACACAGAATAAATTTGCCCTTGTAGATGATGAGGATATTCATCTAATTGAAAATTATAAATGGTGTGCCCATAAGGGTTCATCTACATATTATGCTGTTACCCATATTGTTGAAAATGGAATTAGAAAAATGTTAGGAATGCACAATGCAATTATGGGATATAATAAAATAGATCATATTAATCATAATGGTTTAGATAATAGGAAAATCAATCTTCGTCAATGTACATCATCTCAAAATAGTGCCAATAGCAGAAAGCAAAAAAAATACAATATCTCAGTTCAAGGGTGTAGAAAAAATAGGTAATTATTGGAGGGCTAAAATAATGAAAAATGGTAGATCATATAATGCAGGACATTTTGACCTAGAAAAGAACGCGGCTTTAGCTTATGATAGAAAGGCAGAAGAATTGTTTGGAGAATTTGCTGTTTTAAATTTCCCGATGAAAAAAGACATACCCATTCCCAGAACTAGGCAATCACCCAGGAAACCAATAAAATTATCGTTGAAACAAGTAATTATCATTAAAAAATTATTATTACAAAATATTACAATACAATATGTTGCTAAAAAGTTTAATGTGAGTGTCCAAACAATACGTGATATAAAGCGTGGAAGACGATGGGGTAATGTATAGTGAGAATAGTAAAGTGTAGTGCTAGTGCAATTAATTTATATAATCATTGTTGCTTTTCATATTATTTAAAATATATTTTGAATTTAGAGGCAAGGGCGGGTAAAGCGGCCCTTCAAGGGAGTATTTTGCACCTGGCGTTGGAGTGGATGGCAAAATTACGGAAGCGTGGTAAAACAAATGTTGATCCTATGTGGTTGTTGGATCGTGCTTGGGATGAACTTACAATTAAATCGCCAGAAATCGAAATTCGTAAAGTAACGACCCGTAGACACAAAATGAGCGGTAAGCTTAAGGAAGCTGCTGACTACAAAAAGTGTCGAGTTGCATTAGAAACTGTATTGGCCGATCCCTTTTACAATCCTTACAACTTGAAAGTATTAGATAGTGAGCAATGGTTTGCACTTGAGGTGCCCGGCGAAGAATGGGAGTGTACTGATCAAGATGGTAAATTGCATCAATTTACTGTGCGGGGTTTCATTGATCTTGTGCAGGAATTGGATAAAGATACCATCGAAATTGCTGACTGGAAAACGGGAAAAAGGACAAGTTTTTATTCGCAAGAGCCGATAGATGAAGAAGTTCTTATGAGAGATATCCAAGCAAGGCTTTATCATCTAGCGGCTTATTTTCTGTATCCGAAATATAAAAATATATTGATCACGTTCTATTTTACGAGTGACGGGGGTCCAATTACTATAGCTTTGTCACCAGATGATTTAGCAATAACTATTTCGACTCTTCATCGTTTTTTCACGACCGTTAAGCGTGATACACTGTTGTTAAGAAATCGAAGCTGGAAGTGTAAAATGTGCAACTTCAACAAAAATGATGTTTGTTCTCGGATATGGTCTGATTTATGCACCCTTGGGAGTTTGTATGTTGAAGATCGTTATTCTGATTTAGATTACAAAGAACAATTGGCTATTGGGAAACCAAAGGAGATTTAAGATGTTGACGATTATGTGCGGACTTCCTGGCTCTGGCAAATCTACTTATTTATTTTATAGAGCACCAGCAACTTTACTATTGGCAGCAGACGATCTTAGCACAATAATTTTATGTCCAGATGAATTTCGGTTGGCTCTTACCGGTAAAGATTTTCACGAAGAAGCAGAAGATTCGGTGTCGTCTCATGTAAAAATTGCGGCCAGAGTGTTGTTGAAACGTGGACATCACGTCATTATCGATGAAGTAAATTTGACAATTGCAAAACGTAAAGAATGGGTAACAATTGCTAAAGATACCGGAGTTTATATTCACTGCTTGTGGCAGAATGTTCCATTTGAAGTTTCTATAGAGCGGAATAAAAATCGTTCAAGAATCGTTCCAGATGCAGTTATGACACAAATGATGGCAGATTTTGTCCCGCCAACAATATCTGAAGGTTTTACCAGCGTTCAAAGACTATCTGATAAATTAAAATAAGGAAGAAAACGATTGAACACAACATTGAAACTAACCAAACAACAACGAAAAGCCCTAGAGTTTCTGCGAGATGATGAAGAATACGGAGATATGGTTTATGAGCCTGGGAATGGTTGGTGGCTTGGAATTTGTAAAACCAATGGCAAGCTGGCATTTAGTTTAATACGGCTGTGTTTGGTAACGAGGGGGCAATATTCTAATAATGATCAATATGAACGATGGGAAATTAATGAAAGTGGCATTAGAGCTTTAAGAGGGAAACCTCCTTATCGTATGGGAGATGGTACATACATAGACAATTTACGTGAAATATCAGAGTGAGAAAAGATGATAGATAACACTGAAACATATATTCCCCTCCATCAGCACAGTTTTTTTTCGTTATTGGATGGATTATCTTCTCCAAAAGATATTGTGGATCGCTGTGTTGAGTTGGGATTACCTGCTTGCGGGATAACAGACCATGGGAATATTGCCGCGATGAAAGCATTCTACGATGAATGTAAAAAGGCAAAAATTAAATGTATCTTGGGAGTGGAATTATATATTTGTGAAGGAAATCCCACTATTAAAAATAATGATAACAATAAGCGTTATCACTTAATTGTATTGGCTAAAAATGATCAGGGAGTCGGAGATTTAATGGCACTAGTATCGGAAACTAATAAGCCAGAGCACTTCTATAGAAAGCCAAGGATTGATTTGAAAGGTCTCGCACGGTTTGCCAAGCGTGGTAATTTAATTTTCTTGTCGGCCTGTATTGCGGGCGCGTTACCAGCGTCTTTATTTTCTGACTTCAAAGAAGCTATCATGGCAGGTCGAAACGGCAACGCAGCAGGTTCGAGAGAATATCTCAAGCCAAACTGGAAAGAGATCGGCAGGGCTATTATTGCGGAGCATGTAGCCATATTTGGGAAAGATAATTACTATTTAGAAATACAAATTTCTGGCATGGGGATACAGATAGTCGTAGCAGAATGTCTCCGCGAATTAAGCAAAGAAACTAGAATTCCTGTTGTACCAACGACCGACTCCCATTATTGCAGAAAAGAAGATGCTGAAGACCAGAGGCTTCTGTTGTATGCAAGTTTACACACGACCAAAGAAGCACAAGATTATAAAATTTCAACTGGTCAAGATGTCATGGATTTTTTCGTTTCGGATAGCTACTATATCTGGTCTTACAAAGAAATGCGGGAAAAATTTACCGAAGCTGAACTTCAAACCACAGTAGACATAGCCAATCAAATTGAATACTCATCATTAGGTCATAGTCCTTATCTGCCTATCTTTACCAACGACGAGTCAAAGCAACTCGGGCTTAATTCAGACAAATATCTAGAGCATCTCTGCATAGAAGGTGCCAAAACAAAATTATCACATCTGAATCCGACACAAAAGAAAATATATCTAGCGAGACTGCAAGAAGAATTAATTGTTATTCAAGAAGCCAATCTTGCAGATTATTTTCTAATTGTCTGGGATGCTTGTCAGTTTGTAGATGAGAATAAGGGACCAAGGGGCAAAGGCCGTGGTTCTGGTGCTGGGTCATTAGTAAACTATCTAACCGGAATTACAGGTATTGATCCCATCAAATATGGACTTTATTTTAGCCGCTTCTATAATTCAGGCCGTAATGTCCTCCCACACTTTGATGTCGGGCAAGTAGACTTTATGTCGTGGGTATCAGACAATTTTGAATTACTCCACACACGCGATGTTGACGTAGAACGCAAAGCGGTATCTCAACATCTAGCAAAACGAATGAGGCAGCATAAAATCGAATTCACAGATATGATGAGAAAAGAAGTTGAGTGGATTGATGAAAAAAATCCAAAAATGTGGATATATTTATCTGACATGATTAAAAGAAAGCCCGCAGAAAATCCTTCAAATTCCCATTTGGCATATGGGTTGGGTATGACATTGGCAGGTCGATATGAACTTGATATAAATCGTGCAGTTAAAACTCACGAAGGCCATATTAGTCTCCCTGATATTGACACTGATATTGGTGTAGTTTTCCGCGATAAAGTAATAGCATATCTTAAGAAACGATGGGGTGAGAAATATGTAGCCCAAATGATTACTTTCGGAAGACTTCAAGGGAAAGCTGCTCTTAAAGAAGTATTTCGTGCTCACCCAGATACGGTAAAACATTTAATGAAGGTTAGGGCTCTTAAAGAAGGTAAAGATCATAATGATATTCACATGACCCCTCATGATTTATGCAATAGTATTACCCAGCATATCCCAGATGAAGCCACCATTGCCGACGAGTTGCGACAAGCGAGAAAAGAGCAGGGTGATGATTATGGAATTTTGCAGTGGGCCGTTCATAATATCGAATTAGTTCAAGAGGCTTATGAGCGGTTTAAGCCTTTGTTCGACCAAGCTATTAGAATAGAAGGAACAAAAAAGTCACAATCGAAGCACGCTGCTGGTGTAGTTATTGCAGATAGGCCAATTGAAGAATTAGTACCTCTTGCATATGACGCAAAGAACAAAGATCGTGTTGTTGGAGTAGAAATGGGTAATGCCGAGGCGATGGGATGCGTCAAATTTGATTTTCTTGGAATTGTGGCGCTCGATAAGCTTTGGGAAGCTCAACGATTAATAAATGATGAAACAGAAGATGTCGTTTTAGATGAAGCTTTTGTGAATGGTGAATGATGCATAATAAAGTAACCCTAATTATAAAAACATTTGAACGGCCACAATGTATTAACCGACTTGTGTATAGTATAAAAATGATGTATCCCAACCTTCGAGTAATCGTTGCTGATGACAGCCGCGAGTTTCGCCCAATTGCTGGGGTTGAGCACTGGCAAATGCCTTATGATAGTGGCGTATCTGCTGGTCGCAATTTAGCTTTAAGCAAGGTAGACACCCCATATGTTGTTACTCTTGACGACGATTTTTGTTTCTGTTCTAGAACTAAATTAGAAAAATGGTTTGAAATACTAGAAGATAATACAGAAATTGACATCATAGGCTCAAATGTAGATGGTCACCCCAATTATCACAGTTCATTGCATATAGAAAATGATGCACTAATTTTTAGACCAATTCCACGAGGACGACTCGGCAATTTTAATTTATGGGATATTGTTCTTCAGTTTTGGATGGGCCGCACTGACAAGATCAAAGAAGTTGGTGGCTGGGATGACCGATTTAAAACATGTGATCATATCCCATTTTTCTGTCGTGCTTTAGGAAGATTAAATATTGCTTATACTTCAGATGTCTCTATTGGACATATGCCAATTAAAAGTCAAGCTTATTTTAACCATAGGAATAAAAGGATGCAATATTATTTGAATATGTTAATGGATGATTTAAAGGTAAACCAAGTAACTGATAGGAATGGAAGAATAATTTATACACGAGATGGAAATACTTTGCAATAAAAAACAGAAAGGATATTAATTGGAAAAGCACTAGAACTTACTGGTAAAAAATTTGGACGATTATTTGTTATTGGAAAGATTGGGAAAAATAATCGAGGTAACTATTTATGGTTATGCATATGTGATTGCGGGAATGAAACAGTAGTAGTTGGAACTAATTTGAAAAGTGGCAATACAAAAAGTTGTAAATGTTTACAAAAGGATATAAATATAAAACAATCTACGCTTCATGGACATCGTAGTGTTGGCAATACTACTGAGACATATAGGTCGTGGCAAATGATGAAAAATAGGTGTCTTAATCGAAAAGATGTTCAATGGAAAGATTATGGTGGTCGTGGAATCAAAGTTTGCAAAAGATGGATGAAATTTGAAAATTTCCTCGAAGATATGGGAGAAAGACCAAAGGGTTGTTCTTTGGATAGAAAAAATAATAATAAAAACTATTGTAAATCTAATTGTCGGTGGACTACACCAAAACAACAAGCCAGAAATAAAAGAAATAATTATTTCATCAATTTAAAGGGTAAACAAATAACACTAGCTGAATTGGCAGAGCAAACAGGAATAAATCGTTCTACACTAAAATACAGGATTGATAAATTAAAATGGCCAATAGAAAAAGCTATAACGAAGCCGGTGCAACGACATGACAAATAAAAATACACTAGGATGTTTGCCCTGGGTTGGGGAATTTGGTTGGGAGTTGTGTTGGTGGAATCCCATGGCAAGATATTATGCCAAGCAATATGATCATACAACCGTAGCAGCACCAGCGAGTTCTCGCTATCTGTATGAATTTGCAGATACTTTTATTCCACTCCAAACCAAGGGCATTACCTTTTGGAGAGGTGAATTAAAGGGTGATCCTCCAGTTATTTCGGCAGACTCATATCTTAATCCAGCAAAAGAATTTGCCAAATATCCGAACGAGCCTGAGAGAGTTTCGACTCCAAGAAAGTGGAGATCATTAGCTCCTGAAAATCCGATTTATCAAGCAGATATTTTGTGTGCTTTTAGGTCGGTTAAATATATTAAAAACAGGAAGATTCCAGGGAAGGAATATCCTGTGGATAAATGCCAAGACTTAGTTAGTATGTTAATAGATTTAGGATTAACCGTAGCGTGTTATGGAGGAACAGACAATTACTGTCCAAATGGTGCAATAGATTTAAGGGGTCAGCCATTGGAAGGACAATGTAGTGCAATTGTTGCGGCTAAGTGCGTGGTTGGACCAAGTAGTGGACCTATTCATCTTGCAAGTTTGTGTGGGTGTCCACATGTAACCTGGATTGCATCAATTCATCATACATTAAAAAAACGATACACCAAACTTTGGAATCCTTTTGAAACTCCGGTACGATTTATTGACCACAGTAGGATTCCACAACCAAGTGAGGTTATACGACATATTATGGATTTAGTAAACATAACTAAAAGAAAGGAATTGATATGATTAAATTGCCCTCTCATTATTCTCATGATAGATGCTATTGGGCGCATATGGTTACATTAAGATGCAATGGAAAATGTCCCTTTTGTATTTTAAATGGAAGGGGACAAAGAATAGTACAGCAAGAAATGAGCGGAAAAGAAATTTTAGATTGGTGGAATAATGTAAAGCATAAGCCAGGACAAAAATTGTCTATTATTGGGGGGGAGCCCACTTTACATCCAGATATTGTTGAAATCATTAACAATTTAAAAAATTACAACATTACAATTACTACAAACTGTAAGGGTCCGTTTTACAAAGATGCGAATTTCAATAAGAAATTTAAAGTTCATTCGACTTCAACTCTTAGAATAAATACTACTTTTCATCCCCATCATATCACAGCCGAGGAATATATAAGAGTTATAAAGAAGTGGAGAGAAACTTCCTATTTTGTAGATCAAACATCTTTTGTATATGCGCCAGGGGTGATAGAACAATATGGAGATGCGATTAGAAAGGTTAGTGCTCATATTGCTATGACCGAAGGCTCATTCTTGGGATTTTATGATAACAAAAATGGTTTTCATGCTCCTTTTGATCCAAAAAACTTAATGCCAGATGAAAGTTATCACGACATAAAAAGAGTGGGTGAAAGATGTGGATTAACAGATTTCGATGCTTACAGGCATATATGTGGACAGGCAACGGGGAAAGAGGCCAAATGTTGGCATCCCAGAAGAAGTCTAATCATCGGACCAAATGGCGGTTATTATCATTGTCACTATAAGATGTATTATGATATTGATCCAGTTTGTAACGTTAAGGATTTTCGGCCTGTGCCAGATAAAGCTGTCTCATGTCGTCATTATGGCCTGTGTAATTGGTGTGATGTTCCGAGGGTTGGATGTGCTAAAAACAAAACAGCGAAACCCCAAGTATTAAGTAAGCTTTATGATAAAAAAGAGAGAGAACTGCCCGAAATCAATGGGTTATTTACCAATATTCAAAATTTTGGGGAACAACACTCCCTAGAGTGTAACAAGTTGAAGTGGTTTGAATATGCTTATAGTCTATTATATTCAGGACACAGAATCAGAGGGAAAACCCTGGATGTTGGTAGTGCCCGATCTGTATTCCCATATTACCTTGCTCACAAGGGGTATGACGTAACCACAATAGATGTAGCTGAGGGACCATATCGGGACGAGATTGGTAAAAGGTTTGGTGTTAAAAGTGTTATCGGAGACCTAAGAGAGTTTCAACCAGAATTGGAAGGTCAATTTGATTTTATTACTAACCTAAGCGTTATTGAACACATTGATAATGATACAAAAGCCGTCATAAACCTTGTTCGTTATCTAAAACCCGGTGGAGTCATGGCAATTTCTACTGATTTTTATGATAAATATATAGAGTATCCAGATGCGAATCGAAAGATTGTTACTGACAGGCCCGTTGGGTCACACACTGATTCCCGAGTTTATACGCCAGAAACATTTGAACAACGAATCTTGCAACCTCTGGAAGTGCTCGGAGTAGAAAGGGTGGGTGTTACCAATTTTAATAATGTAGATATCTCCGACAGGACAGAAAGGGCCGTTAGAGGACTTTATACTTTCGGAATTTCCATTGTTAGGAGAAAAATATGAAAAATAAATTAGCATTTAATCATGCCAGAGTCTTAGTCATAGGCGATCTCATGCTTGATGTCTATCGGTATGGAAGTACGTCTCGCATTTCACCAGAAGCCCCCGTACCCGTTGTCAAAGTATCTAGAGAAAGTATTGCTGCTGGTGGTGCCGCTAATGTAGCAGTTAATTTACAAAAATTAGGATGTTTCGTAGAACTTTTAGGGTACATAGGCGAGGACAACAATGGACGTCAACTGAGGGCGGAATTGCAACAACATGGGATTATACACACCAATCTGGTGGAGTCATTTTCCCACACTATATCTAAAACCCGTATTATTGTGGATGATCAATATACTCTAAGATGTGACGATGATTCCACGATGAGAACACGGATACACAGAAAACATCACGAAGGCGAGTTGGTGCGAGCGTTATCAGAATTAGGCGATAAACAACGATTTGATATTGTTATTGTATCAGATTATGCTAAAGGAACAATTACAGATACAATTATGGATACTATAAAGGCATCTTTTCCTTGTAAGATTTTATGTGATATAAAACCAACTAATGCCCATCTGTTTAACGATGTATTTTGTGTCGTACCAAATCTTCAAGAAGCACTTGAACTTGTGAATGCGCAAAACAATTATACATATTCAACATTGGCCAGAGAAATCAAGAATAGATTTGGTTTACAGGCAGTAGTTATTACTTTGTCTGAACATGGTATTTTTTTGCTAGATCAGCATGACAATACATATTCTTTTGAAGCCCATGTTGTTGATTATAACCAACGCAATGCCGTATTGGATGTTACAGGTGCAGGGGATACGGTTATCAGTGCATTGGCAGCATGTTTGGCGATCGGGTATGATTTAAAAGAAAGTGTTAGACTAAGTAACCTGGCGGCTGGTGTTGTCGTTGGTAAAACAGGAACGGCTGTGTGTTCTGCTAAGGAATTACAGAATGAAAACCTACGGATGTAGTGGCACATTGGGGGATACATATGTTACTCTGTGTATTCTTTATCATGTTGCCAAACAAGAGCCGATTATATGTAAGCATTACACAATACATAGAAATTGGCACGGATTAATTAAACAAATTTACTCATTGATGCCAAACATACAAGTCGAATTTGTAAGTCAAAGGGATACTACAAATCCAAGAATATATTCATCTTTTGTACCCCATAGGAAATTCGGTATGACCTTATCTTCCACCGACGATTGGTGTATTTTCCCGAAGTTTATTTTTCCTGAACTATCGCGTTTACCAGAACATTATGTCGTATTAAATCCACAATCTGGCCGACCAGACCAGGGTCGAATGTTAAATAAAAGAATAATTGATAGAATAGTTAAAGATTCACAGTATCCAGTTGTTGTTCTAGGTACAAGTCAAATATCGAAACAAATAAAAGGTAGTAATGTTATTAATTTAACCAATCAAATCTCTTTGCTAGAAGCTATGGGTGTGATTAGCCGAGCCCAGCATGTAACAACATTCCAGGGATTAATGAGTCTTGTTGCCGCAAGTCAGCGGGTACAAAGTAGTGTGTACATACGCAATATTGGAGACCCGTGTTATACTGAACGAGTTGCACCAGAGTGGATACCATATCACAAGATACAGGAGGAAAAACCATGAGTCATGAAACAAGTAAAGGTTATAATCGCCGATTATTTGCGGGATATTTTGAACATTATCTAAAAGGTCATGGGATTGACATTGGATGTGGTACTGATATACTTCAAATTTTGGATGGAGATGTTGTACCATACGACAAAGTGTTCCAAAGCCAAGATCACGAAGCACAAACTATGTATGAAATTAAGGACAACACTTATGATTTTGTATATTCATCTAATTGCTTAGAACATATTAGCAGCCCAACAGAGGCATTGCATTCGTGGATACGTATTGTCAAGCGAGGAGGAATTGTTTTTTTTACTGTTCCCGACGAAACATTATACGAGCACGACAAATGGCCTAGCACCTTTAATAAAGCTCATCTGTGGTCTTTTACTACCAAAAATGATAGTAAACTTCCCAAATCTATTCATATTCAGTCATGGTTGAAACGGTTTGGTGTTGAAGTATTGTCGATTGAAATAATAGATACAGGCTACGATCATTCACTAGGGAATGTTGATCAAACTCAAATGGGGGCAGAAGCTTTTATTGAAGTTATTCTAAGGAAATATATATGAAACCCAAAATCATTGGATTAATTGGTGTGTGGTATGCTGAAAAATGGATTGCAGCAGCTTTAGAGCAGGCATTACAATATTGTGATGAAGTAATAGTGGCAATTGGTGCCAATTCTAAATTTCTTGCCAAATTAGAAGATAAGACACAAGAAATAGTATCTAAGTATCAAGATAGGATTACATTAATTAAGGCATCAACAGGACAAGCATATTCTCAAAGCAGAGCCGATACATTAAATAGGATGTTGGCAGTTAGTAAATTTCGAAAAGTAGGAAATTGGGTATGGATATTAGATGCTGATGAATTTTATTTTGATTGTGCTTATCAAAAAATACGTGAAGCAATTGATTCTGGCTTATACCACCACATACGTGTAGAAGAAAAATTCTTTTTTATTAATATGACTAGATATTTATTAAACAGTCATGGTAGATTATTCCGCATATCACAGCCAAATAACCAATTTCAACCAACACAACATTGGAATGGTAATATGACAAAATGTTTTATACTAAGACGAGACACAGCCCAACAAGGTATGTTCCACTACAGCCTTTTAACCGATGTAAGATATCGTCGCCTTATGTGGGAAACAGAACATCAATATCAACAACCACGTAAGCTCCAGTGGCTATCAGAAGTATACATTCCGTATGAATTAGATAATGAAGAAATTTGGATAGCTAAAAATCAAAAGCTTTTTGGATGTAAATCACCTTTTCTTGCACCGCTAGTAGAAGTCGAACCTGATAAAAATGGTAAACTTTTTGTTTACAATGGTAAACATCCTCCACATATAGAAACTACAGAACTAACTACAATCAAAGATTTCCGAAAGATATAAGCAATGTCCAAAAAGGCACTAATTTTATATTGGCACGGGTTAGGAGACGTTATTCTTCTGACACCGATTTTGCGATATCTTTACAAACAAGGATATACTATTCACTTAATGTGTCGATCGGAGGTTTGTAATTCTAATTTACTAGGAAATTGCCAATATGTAAGCAATTTGATCAATGTTGCCAATCCTTGGCGGTCTAGCGTGGGATTCGATTGTCAAAAGAAAATAAATGTTGTTAAATTTAAACAATTATCCAAAAGATATAATTTATCTGTTTGTTGTTTACACGAATCTATAATACAGGGATGTAAGATTGCAACCAACTGGAGTGAATGTGGTTTAACAGTCAACAATAATCAACTAGAAGTTTTTATACCCCCAGATACTGAAGCAAGGGCGATGGAACTTATTGCGTATCGCTATCCAGATGGGTATATTCACAGACACACACAAATAGAATTCCACACAACTCATAATTGGGATTGTACAGATTGGATTAAAAAAAATCTACCTGACTTACCAATTATTGATACAGGGTTGGGTGGTGACTATTATTGTATTGATCCAGACATTAATTTCTCCTTTGTTTTAGCTCGGGAGGCAAAACATAGAGTATTATCTTCATCAGTCTTTGTTCATGCGTGTGAGGCTATGGGAGTAAAAATGGATGTAATCAACTACGGCAGACCAGATCGGAAAGTGTGGCCCAAAAACCAAAGTTTAGTGGTAAAAATTCGTGAAGCTGAAAGGTGGATAAAATGAGTTATCATCCAAACTACTTTCAGCAAGGTGTCGCAGTTAGAAATGATTGTCAACAGAGACTTGATGCGATTAAAGGACATGTAAAAGGTGGTAGTTTATTAGACGTAGGATGTAGCGAGGGGTTCTATTCTTTCGGCCTTGCGGATCGTTGTGGACCCATCTTGGCTATAGACAAAGAATTGTCATTAGTACAAAAATGCTGGAAAATAAAAAAAACCTATAAGGTTAACATCGATTTCCAACATATGGGGGTGGATAGATTACTGCGATCGACAGAAACGTGGGATACTTGTTTATATCTGAGTATCCATCATCATATTGTAGCTCAGTTGGGAATGGAAATAGCGGGAGATATTTTGAGAACCCTGTCTCGGAAATGTAGTTGTATGTTCTTTGATATGGGACAAAAGAACGAACAGAATTGTACTATGCACAAATGGTGGCAATTATTGCCACGAAATATAGATCAAGAAGTATGGTTGCGAAAATATTTAAAAGCCAACACAATATATACAAATATTCAGTTTATCGGCAGTTCTCGGATACATAATGTCCGGAGGTTATTGTGGAAACTGACCAAGTAGTTTTTGACAACAGGGTTTATGTTGTGCGACAAAAATTCTATCGCACTATCGGCAGCTTCCAGCAACGGTTGGTTTCGGCCAGGGGAGACAAGGTAGAACGCAGAAGAACCTTTTATGTGGTAGAACGTGATCAGCAATTGTTCTGGGTCAAAGAATATACAGAACCCGCCCCCTATCACGATATCTATTACGAATTCACAGAGACTCAAAGATTGTATTCCGCAAC
>Ga0114922_10003242_pt1 | contig 15224 bp, 13 predicted proteins | sample AartaG_FD_100975 | JGI IMG/M metagenome (GOLD analysis project Ga0114922, IMG submission 100975) | Deep subsurface microbial communities from Aarhus Bay to uncover new lineages of life (NeLLi) - Aarhus_00045 metaG | ecosystem: Environmental > Aquatic > Marine > Oceanic > Sediment | place...
CAGCAGTGAGGACGGCGATCTCGTGCTCGGCCTGGAGTTTGCCCTGGCCTGCAAAGGCGAGGAGATCCGCATCCACGCCGTCGAGTTCAACCCGGCGTTTCCGTTCTCGCTGCCCCCGCAGGAGCCGGCGCTGCCGGCCTCGCGCTTCCGCACCATCCGCCTGCAATCGCCGGCCGATCCCGACGAGAGTTTCGCCGAGCCGGGTGTGCCGGTCTGGTTCGCCACGGCGGAGCTGGAAGTGCTCCAGGCGACACCATTCGAATCGGCCGTTTCGTTCTGTGCGCGCGGCGTAGTGGCACGTGGCCAAGGGTATCCTTCTGCGGGATCCGGCAGTGCCGCGGCCGGTCGTCCGCATGTCAGCGGCACCATCACCGTCGCCAACATCGACCAGCCGCCCGCGCCACAAACCAATCCGTGGACCTACGAGTACGCCGACGTGCTGCTGGAGGTCCGGCCGGTCGGCGGCGATGCCCCTCTGACCGAGCTGGCACCGTATACGACCTACGAGGTCCACTATCAGGCCGACTACGACCGGGTCAACGTTTACATCCTGTTTGCCGTGGCCACGTCACCGAATCACGGCTTCGCAGCGGCCAGCGCGCCGCCAGCCGGGGATTGGTCGGACACCGGTCGCTTCCACTTCGAAGACATCGAGCAAGAGTGGGGCGAACCGTCTACGGCGGCCGGGTATCCGGACGGCTACCTCCGTTATCAGATGGCCACCGACGACTTCTACTGGCCCACCGAGGACGATCCCACGCCTTTTGCCGGTCCGCAGGGCCACCTTTGCAACATTACCACGCAGTCGCCGGGCGAGCTGAACTTGCACCTCTACGCGGTCTGGATCGACGACAGCGAGTACCTTATTGTGGAGATGCAAACCCAGGGCACGTATATGGTGGCGGAGTAAGAAGGCGCATCCGAGCACGACGCCCGCGATGGCGCAGATGTTGGTGGAACACTTTACGATAACATATTTTGCCGTAAATTAAAACCCGGACGGAAGGCTAGTGCTTCATGAAACGTCGAATGATAGATACAGCTTCTTCGGCCGGATCCGCGCATCGCCCGTCGTGAATCGCCAATTGACCTTGGCTTTCGCCGTGTTACGCCCAGCTTCCCAAGCGGCGACCTCTTGTGCCAGCTGGTCCGCGTTGTCGATTCGCCGGTCCAGGCACTGCCGCCCCAGAATGCCCAGTTCGATCTCGGCCATGTCCAGCCACGAGCCGTGCTTGGGCGTGTAGTGAATCTCCAACCGGTCCGCAATACGTTTTGCCTCCTCCGGAGCAAACGCCTCATACAAGGAGGCTGGGGTGTGCGTGTTGTGTCAGCGGGCGGGCAAGATCGGCCGGACCGGGCAAATCTTCTACCTGATCTTCGGTTGGAAACGGAACTGTGAGGACATGCAATCGGATCCAGCCTCGATGTGTTGTGGGGCCCATCAGCCCGGATTATTCACCAACCTACTGTGCGTAGTGTAAGACGCGAGCGCCGGGGATTCAAGGATAACGTTGGCGTCTGAAGAGGGGTGCCGGATGCTCGGCGCCATGGTCCGCCGAGACCACCCCCTTTCCCCCATGGCCAGCACGGGCCAGAGAAGTGTGGGAACCGACAGATTGCCAGGTGAATCACTCACGCAGTACAAGCGACATGTGTGCATGACGCGGTGGTGGCACCCAACGCCGTGGCCGAGGTCCCGCACAACCCCACGCTTCATCACGCCACCAACGCCGCACGCGATCCAGTAGCCGATCCCAAAGCACGCCGGCCGCCCGGGCCACGTCCACGATCAGTCGACGGCTGTGCTCAACCACCCGCGCCCCGGCCTTCAGCACCGTTTGCTGAACACGCTTCAAATCCCACCCGCAGCCGGACGCATCCTCCAATTCGCCACGCAGCATCCCGGCCAGGTTGAACGCCAGCAGTTTCAACAACAAACTGGCCTCGTTGGCCACGAACGACCCCGCCGACAAACCGCTGCCAATCGCGCCGTTGAACTCGCCAAGCCGATCCTCGAACGTGCCGCGCTTGCGGTAGTGTTCCACCAACTCCCAACCGCCGCGATGCTCAGTACGCCAGTTGGTGACTAAGAAGAAGTAGTGCGGGAACAACTCACGGAGGCCCGTCTTGGCGTCCGGTAGGTCGACCACCACCAACACCACCCGGTACGCGCGACTCCAACTCTCCGCCCGGTAGGGCCCCAACTCGACCGCGAACTCGTCGCCTTCTTTCAGAGGCCGACCCGGCGGACGCTTCAGATAAGGCTGGGCCAGGGCGTCCAACACCGCATTGTTCTTGATTCGGCCCACGAACCGCACGCCTTCGTCGTCGACCGCATCCAGCGGTTCGGTGTGCCCCCGCCGTTGGTGCAGCGTGGCTGACGCGGCGACCGAACGACAAGTTGACGATTGGTGGGCGTAGCGGTTGATGCTGCGCGGAGGTGCCGCAAGACCGTCGTTCCGATGGCGGGAGCGGCCGAATCAGCGTCTCGGCGTGCCGGGAGGCCGGCTCGGTGGGCAAGGGCAACGGCACAATAGGCGGTTTTCGCTTGAATCAGGTGGCTCGCCTGGGTACGATGGCGGCCCGAGGTGTGATAACTGGGAAATCCGCCCTTATGGGACGCCTGGTCCGTAACGAGCCCGGGCCGTCGCGTTCACCACAGCCTTGATGACGTTCGCTCCGGGGAGGAACCAGGATGATACACCGATACCGTGACCCGATCCTGATGCTGGCCGCCGCGGTTACTTTGCCACTTTTTCTTGCAGTCCCCGCCTACGGGCAGCCGCGGCCTGACGTACGGTACGACGTCCTGGTCTACGAGCCTGTGGAAGGACTACTGCTGGTCAGTTCGCGTGCGCGAGCGCTCAGCGAGGCGGACATCGTGGCGGGTGATTCGAGCGGGGCCATGGAGTCGCGAGCGACGCGGTGGGGCCTGGACGGAACGCCTTTCGCTTTCGAGACCCTTACGCGCGCGATGGCCGAGGCTAATGATATCAATGAGGATCACTACGCGGTGGGCTTGGCGTGGCGCTACTCCGATGATTTCAGAGCGGCCCTCTGGGATGCGGACGGGGCCATCACGCAGCTCGGTTCGCTGTTCGCAGACGGCGAAGCGCGGGCGATTAACAATCTCGGGGAGATGGTCGGCTGGTCTTCCACTCCCACCAGCCCGGCGCGCGCAGTGGTCTGGTGGCTGGATGATCCCCAGGCCTTTCCCTTCGACATCGGCGCGCTTGCGGGCACCGACGGTGCGACGGCCATGGCTTATGACCTCAACGATCTCGGTCAGATCGTCGGTGGCTCGGAGAGCACGGACGGCAGCGAGGGCTTCCACGCGTTTCTATATCAGGACGGGCTGATGGCGGCCTTGCCGGAGCTCTATGACGGCTACGGATCAGAAGCCTTCAGCATCAACGAGAACAGTCAGATCGTCGGCTACTGCGCCGCAACAGACCCGCAGGAAGGCCCGACGTATGGTGCCCTATGGGAAGAGGGCACCGTCATCGATCTGGGCGCGCTGTTCCCCCTCGGCTACACCTATGCGCTGGCGATCAACAACCTGGGGCAGATCGTCGGTCAGGCGTACGAAGATCCCTACACCGGCAACGATAGCGTGCGGGCCATCATCTGGGACGAGGGCGTGCCCGTGGACCTGAACGATCTGATCCCGGCCGATGCAGGCATCGAACTGCTTGCCGCCTACGACATCAATGACCATGGACGAATCGTAGGGGTCGGCTCTCGGCTGGCGGACGGGCTGTACCGCGCCTTCGTCCTTGTTCCGCGTAGCGCGCCCCCGCCCGTCGGCGCCTGTTGCCTGCCAGACGAACGCTGCGTGGTCGCCACAGAGGAAGACTGTCTCGCATCTGCGGGCTCCTATGAGGGTGACGGTACGCGCTGCTTCGTAGTTTCCTGTTTCTCCTCGCCGCCGCCCGAAATCACGGCGGTACACTTCTCCGCCTCCTCGGCGGTGAACTGTGCGAGCAGCGCCGTCACCGCCACGATTGAGGGCAGCGCCCTTGCCACTGGTGCCACGGTCGTCCTCAGGAAAGCTGGGCAACACGACTTGCCGGCATCGTGGGTGGTGATAGAGGACGACACCCTGGCTGTCGCCGGGTTCGATCTCGGCGGCGTCTATCCGGCCTCCTGGCGGCTGGTGCTGTCCAATCCTGACGGCCAGAGTGCTGCTTCAGTCGAGACGCTGGACGTCGAGTCCTGTCCGTATCCCCGACAATATACAATCGCTGATCTCGGATGCCTGGAGTACGTCGATGGTACAGGCCTGGGCAGCCTCGCCAATTCGATCAACGAGCACGGTGACGTGGTGGGATCGGCCAAAGTCTATGGCACTCCGGGCACACCCGACGACCCTCCGACCGGCAGTGTGTTTCATCCTTACCTGTGGTCCGACGGCGTCATGACCGATCTGGGTGTCGTCGATGGCCCGGGATGTGGGTGGGCAGACCACTGCAAGGGTGAAGCCACTGACGTCAACAACGAACGCCACGCGGTCGGCTGGACCACTCAGCCCTCTGGTGGGCTCGGCGCGCGTCTCTGGCTGGACTACCCGGTCGGCAACCTGCCCGCAGGCCTGAACGACCTACCTGACTTGCATCCCGGTTGTGCGGAGCCGATATCCCGGGCGCTGGGCATTAACGACTCCCTCCAGATCGTGGGCTTCTCGCTGGACAACTCCTGTATCTGGTTCAACAAGCGCCCCGTGCTCTGGGAGTACAACGGCGTCAACTGGACGGTCAGCGATCTCGGAACGCTGCGGGCCACGGACGGCGGCGTCGGCTTTGCCTACGACATCAACGAACTCGGACAGGTAGCCGGGCAAGCGAGCACGGACATGGGCAACCTGAACGCCTGCCTCTGGTTGCCCGAGCCTGCGTATGGTCTGCCGGCGGGGCCGAACAATCTTACGGCAGGTCAGTTGGGTGATGTGTTAACCGTGGCCTACGCGATCAACGATCATGGAGAAGTCGTCGGCAACGTTGGCTTCGTCTTTCCGTTCATCTGGTTGCCGGAGCCCGCCTACGGTCTGCCCGCCGGGGTATCCGTCATCGATGTTTACGCCTCCGGAAGCGGCATCTGGGGTGTCACTCCGATGGATATCAACAACCACGGACAGATCGTGGGCGCCGCTTGGGTCGTGGAGCCCATAGAGCCGTGGCACTACGCGGCGGCAATTTGGGAAGATGGACAGTGGCGGTTGTTGCGCGACGTGTTGCCCCCGGTCAGTGAGGACGAGTGGGACGTCTTCGACGCCGGCTGGTGGGAGGGCGCCATCAACGACGCCGGCCAGATCACAGGCGATGGGGGCTGGGGCGGCTTCACCGGTAACGAGTTCGTTTCTCATGCCTTCCTGCTGTCGCCGCGGAAGCACGGCGACCTGGACTGGGACGGGGACGTGGACCTCGACGATTTCGCGACGTTTGCCGATTGCATCAATGGTCCCCAAGTGCCTCCCGCGCCGGGCTGCGACGATGCCGACCTCGGTGGTGACGGCGACGTGGACCTGAAGGACTTCGCCAGCTTCCAGGAGGTGTTCACGGGCTCACTGCCATGACGCCGGCACGCTCACGCTGAGGGCTCTTGTTGGGATTGCGTTGCTGGGCCGGCGCCGCGAGTAGCGAAGCCATCGAACCACGATCTCCCCACCGGGAGCCTGCGGCTGTGGGTTCCCGGTTTTTTCTGGCCGGGGCCGACCGTACCCCATCCGATCCGAACCCCACGTGATCCTGTGGAGCCCCACAGCAGTGGCCTAGGTGTGCCTAGCGGCCTCCTGAGCGATAGCCCTGATCGGACCCCCATCTGACTGGATCGGCGGCCGAGAATGCGGTAAGCTCGCGGCACACGTCACGGTGGAGGCGGGTCAAACGATCCCTCCGCTGTCGGGAGGCGCCTGAGACCCAGCCAGGCGTGAGCGCCCTCAAACCCAGCCAGTCCTGTCGATCTCTCTATACCTCACTTCACCTGCTCCTGGCAAGAGATCCGAGGTCGGTCAGGCCTTGCCTTTCTCGCCGTCGCTGCTATCGGTCTGGTCCTTGTGGCTTTTGTTCCGACGGACCTGGTGGCGCAACCTGTAGCTCTTGCCGGTGATGGTGATGACCTCCGCATGATGCAGGAACCGATCCAGGATTGCGGTTGCGGCCGGCACGTCGCCGATGAGCTTACCCCAATCCTCCAGCGGCCGGTTTGAGGTCATGATCGTTGAGCGGGTCTCGTGGCGCCGCATGATGATCTCGAACAGGTACTCGCCCGATCGCTTGGGCAGCTGCTTCATCCCGAAATCGTCGATGATGACCAGGTCCGGCTTGAGGTATCGGGTGAGCACTTTGTCTATGTTGGCGATCCCATCGGAGGACGAGTGGTACAAGGCGGCGTACCACTACAACAACGGCGTCACGGGCAACTACTGGGATTACCCGACGAAATCGGACACGGTGCCGACCTCGGAGGCCCCGCCGGGCACGGACCTGACCAACGGCTCAGCGAACTACTATGGCAGCGATTGGGCGATAGGCAGTCCGTACTACCGCACTGAAGTTGGTGCGTACGACGCCAAGCCATCGGACAGCCCGTACGGCACGTTCGACCAGGGCGGAAACGTGTGGGAGTGGAATGAGGCTGTGATCGGGTCGTATCGCGTCTTGCGGGGCGCGTCGTTCGACTACTACGACTTCCACCTGCACGCGTCGTCCCGCAGCGGCAGCAACCCGACGGGCGAGTACGGCGGCATCGGGTTCCGCGTCTCCGAGGTTCCCTGAGTACGCTGGGATAGCGCGGCTGGTGTTCAGAGGCGTGGGCGTTTTCGTTAGGAGGAGATGGTAGGAGGGTTACCCTTTGTTCCTGGTCTCTGGAGCCCTGCCGCTGATCGCGGTGGGTTCGTTCAAACCGGCGTCCCGCACTCCGGGCAAACGCCGCTCACGTTCCCCGTGAGATTATACCCACACCGCACGCACAGGCCCCTCTTGCGGCGGCGGCGGTAGCGGCGGAGGGGGCCACGGATGAAGGCGATCGAAGGATAGACAGTGAGCAAGAGCAAGGGACACCAAAGGGGAATCGCGAAACGGAGACTGCCGGGGCTTCCGATACAGCTCCGGAATCGAGGTAGCTCACCAACAGCCAGGTGGAAGCCAGCAAACCTGCCTTCCCACGGGTGCTCGATCTTGGCCTTATCGATATCAAACACACCCCAGAAGCGTCCGCCGCTAACGCCGATGTAGTCACAGTATGGATCGTCGCCATAGAGGCTGACGCGAGTCGCGTGGCTGACGACGAACACACACACCGTTACGGCCAAGCCCAGGAGTCCCACCGTAAGTGCGGCCCTGCCGCCGATCATATCGCCTCCCCGTACTCAGGGCACCGGGGCTCCGAGATACCCCGCAGGATGTAGCCGTAGGCCCGGTCAGGCCACCGCCCCGCATTCCGGGCAAGTGCCGCCTTCATCGCCGGTGAGTTCGTGCCCGCAGATTCGACAGCGGGATACCCTTCGCTCTTGGACAATGAGGTTCGCGAACCGGGCAACTACCCAGCAGTAGATCACCACTAGTGTTCCCGAAGCGGCCAAGCGAAGAGGGAGCTTTAGCACCCAGAGATAGTTGGCGGCGGCAACCAGAGCCATGCCGGTACTGACAAACAACAGGGCGCGCTTCGTGCTGTAGCCCAGCGTACTTCCACACGACCCGCACCGCCAACGCGCCCACGGCATCAACGCCCCAGGGATATGCTCTCCGCACACTGGACACGTCACACCCATGCGGTCATATCCTCTCCCCGCAATCAGGGCATCGGGCCTCGGTCAGGCCGGGCAGGATGTAGCCGCACGCCAAACCGCCGAGACACTACTCGCCACCAAAGGACGTGATATGCGGTGTCCGGCGGGAGTAGTAGCCGGCGAAAACGATGCAGCCGGGGTTCTCGCCACCGACTGTGGTTACCACGTCAATCGTGGTCACTAGCGGCAACAGCATACCCGCCGTCCAGTTGGTTGTCGATGTCTGCCACGCATACGCTGTGGGGTCTGGGTGCTGTAGCTCGGGTGGGTAGTAGACTGCCGTTGAATTTGCGCACCCTCTCTCCAAGATGGCGGTGATATAGAACACCAAGTTCTCATCGGCCCGCGGGTTAGGGACCGTCACCGTCTCGCCGGGTGCAGCTTGAACTACGATGAACCCGGGCCGCCCGGTGCGAAAAAGGGTCGCCTGCACCTGGGCCTCCGGGAACGTGTGACTCTGTGCGGCCCGCCCACCGACGAACGCCCAAACCAGGGCAGCCGCACCCAACACCACGATCACTACATGACGGGTTTTCATCGCACACCTCCTCCGTTTGGTAGAATTGACGCGGGACGCGGGAAGGATCGCACGCGAACGGCAAGTTGTCAAGAAAACCGTCCTATTGGCCTGCCGGCGGACCGTGCCAACAGAACGGGCCGCTCCGCTGCTGGGGCGGCCCATTCTCGTGCGCTGGGGCGTTACGCGTCTCCCAGGTCGATGCCGATCTTCTCAGCCAGCTCGCAGAGGACGCGATAAACGTCGCGGCCGTGAACGGTCCAAGTCTGGCCAGCATCATCTTTGGCTGCGGCTACGAACGTCACGTTGTCGTAGCGAAGCGAGACGGCGTAGCCAGCCACGCGGATCGCTTCGATAACATCCTTGCTGGCCGGGTCAAGGTACATACCCGAACCTTAGCCGCCAGCCTGTCAAGCGTAAAACGAATTTCGATATCAGAGACGGAATCGGCGAGTAGAGGCGTTCTGACGCCCTGGAAGCACCTGGACGACGCCTTAGAACGCAGCGCCCAGCAGAGAGGCTCCTGGCGGTTCCTCGACACGGCGTACACGTTCGGCCCATCCTCGGGTAGACTCTGGGCATGCAACGTTCCTTGGCCAGAAGAATTGTCCCGCTCCTGGTGCTGCTCCTGCCTGCCCCTTGCTTGGGCTGGGGCCGCGACGGGCACAGGATCATCGGCACCATCGCCACCCACTACCTCACGCCCGAGGCCAAAGCCGCGGTCACCACCTTTCTCGGGGATCAGTCGCTCGCAGACGTGTCCACGTGGGCTGACGAGATCAAGTCCAACCGGGCCTACGACTGGGCCAGGCCGCTGCACTACGCCAACGTCCAGCCGGGAGCGGACGGGTTCAACCTGAAACGGGACTGCCCCAAGGAGGGTTGCGTGGTCTCAGCCATCATCAAGTACGCCAAGGTGCTCCGCAGCCAGGACGCCAGCCCCGCCGAGAGAACGGAGGCCCTCAAGTTCCTGATCCATTTCGTCCAGGACATTCACCAGCCCCTGCACGTATCGCGGGCAAGGGACAAGGGCGGGAACGACATCAAGGTCGAGTTCTTCCACGACCGGACAAACCTGCACCGGCTCTGGGATTCAGGCTTGATTCGCCGCACCAAGAAGCCATGGTCTGCCTACGCAGCAGAGCTTCAGCAGGGGATCACGCCCGAGCAGCTTGCCAAATGGAAGAGCACCGATCCGGTCGAATGGGCCACGGAGTCTTACAGGCTGACTCTGAGCCACGCCTATGGTGTCCTTCCGGTAAGCGTGTATGAACCGATTTGACCAGCCTGGTATCGTCAGCGTCGACTGATGATGGTCCGGAGGCCAGCTGATGAGATCCAGGAAGACCCAGGCGATTCCTGCCCGCCTTGAGGCAGGCCGGCGACGCTTCGAGCGATGGCGCAGGACACGCAAGGGCCACTCGCGCAGCGCCGTCGTTGGCCTCTCGCTCGGCGCGGGCTGCTCGCAGGCGGACGAGTAACTCGCTGGCGCCAGGGCCTAGGACGACGCCTGGGCCGTTGTACGTAGGCTCACGGGCGGGCAGGGCCAGGTCGGCGTAGCGGTCGCAATGCTCGCCATCTGCGTACCGGGCACGTCCTCAACCGTGGGGCACATATTCCGAGCGACCGTCCGGTTGGCGCTCCGGGCGATAGTGGCAAGCTGCACCCGCTCGGCATCGTCAGCCGGGTTGGCCGACAGCTCGTAGGCGGCGTCGGCGACCCGCGCGGCAGCGATCCTACCGAACCGTCGGGCGGTGGCGACGTAGGTGTACCGAAAACAGCGGGGCGTGTTGCATTCACCGGGCCGCAGATGAGCCCTGGGCAGGCGTTTTGCTGGGGCCACCCCACGCATGCCTTGCACGAACCAGGGGCAAGCCGGTACGCTAATACTGGGATCTCTTTTGATGCCCCGTTCGAGCGGAGGGTACCTTTGGAAAGAAGAACAAGATGTCCACGACAAAGCCAGCCGTGCTTGCGATCGGGTTGACGTTTTGCGCTGCCGCGTCGGCGGCAGCGGTGGAGGTGGACTACGGCTACGTCGCCAATGCCGCCGGCGCGTCGATCTCCGCCTACCGCGTAGAGGGGGACGGCTCGCTGACGGCGGTGGGCACCACATCGGTCGGTGCCGAGCCGGTGGGCATCACGGCCCATCCGACCCTGCCGGTCATCTATGTCACGACCGCGACGGCACCGGCGCCGGACGGCTCGATCACCGCCTACTCCGTGAACGGCAGCACGGGCGCACTTACGGAGCTGCAGAGTGTGAGCACGACGGAACATCCCTCATCGGTCGCTATCGACGAAGCCGGAGACTACGCCTACGTGGTCAACTTGACCGTCGGCATGGGGGAAACCGTTACTACCTACTCGATTGACGCCGCAGGCATGCTCACGGAAGAGGACGTCACACTCCCCATGGACGCCAACCTCGTGAACCTGGCTCTGCATCCGTCCGTTCTGACGCTCTATGCAACGTTCTTTGAGAACTTCCAGATTTTCATATTCGAGATCAGTCCTTCGGATGGAACGCCGTATCTATATGACATGTTGGACCTGGACGCCCAGCCACACACATTCGCCGTTCACCCATCCGGAGATTACGGCTACGCCGCGCTTAACGATGACACCATCGCCACGGTCGCAATCGATGCCAACGGCCTCCTTTCCGCTCCTTTCGACTCTGATTCCGTTGGAGCCTCGGGCGGAGCAGCGCTGAACGTCGCTGCCCGGAGCGGGAACGTGTATGTCACAAACCCCGGTACGGACAACATCGACATCTTCACGGTCGGTGTTGACGGGTCGCTCACGTCGCTTACCTCGGTGGCGGCGTGGACCGACCCGGCCGAACTGGTATTCAACAGCAATGGGTCTATCGCCTACTGCGTGGCTGAGGGGTCGGATGAGGTCATCCGTTTCACCGTGGAGCCCGACGGTTCGCTCACGCAAGTGGGCATAACCGCAACGGACGACGGCCCTATCCGCATGGCCCTTATCAGCGTGGAAGCTGATGAAGCGATCCCAACCCTCTCCGAATGGGGGATGGTTGTGCTGACATTGCTCGTGCTCGCGGCGGCGACGATCCTCTTGCGGCGACGACATCCAGCGGTTTGTTGATCCCCTTGCCGCCGCGAGCCATGCTTTCGCGCGACGGCCTTACGGGAAGCATGTTTCGGAGGAGTGCGTGTGTCGTTCCGGGGCCAGCCGGACGGTGGTCCAATGGCTGATCTCTCGGGGTTCGCTTCGTGATGCCGACGACAATCTGCCAGTGGAAGACCCGGTGAACGGTCCGAGGAGACGCCAGGAGCCTGGTTGCTAGTCGCTGCATGCTGAGGTGTGGTCCAGGCACCTCCAGGCCGTCAGAAGGCCTTTGTTCGCCGATTCCGTCCGTGATATCAAAACTCGTTTTACGCTTGACGGGGCACGGTCGGCCCCGGCCACAGAAAACCGGGAACCCACAACCGCAGGCTCCCGGTGGGCAGATCGTGGTTCGATGGCTTCGATACTCGCGGCGCCGTCTGTCAGCCGCACGCCCGCGCGGTGGACCCCCTTCAGCCGAATATGGCGCGGCAGAACGTCCCGGTGGGTGGGAGTAACCACGCCCGCCGGGACGCTGGATCGTGTCAGCTTCTTCTACGGCCTCCGGCGATGCTACTGCCCGTGCGGCTTGCCGTGGCCCTGGCCTTGCTTGCCCGGACGTTCTTCGATCAGCCCTTGGGCACGCAACGCCGCCACATTGAACCCGCGCGATTGAGCATAATTGGGCGTCAACATGATACCCACGTTACTGCGCACGGTCTGGGACCGGTCGTTGTGGGTCACCTCGAACGTCGTCTCGGCCGGGACCAGCTCGCTGCCCACCTCGGTGACCTTCAGCACGCCCCGTTCGAGAGCCTCCGCAGCCAGGACGTAATCGGGCGACGAGGCGGGCGGCTCGGTTCGCACCAGCGGAACGAGCCTGAGATTCCGGGAAGCCACCGCGGCACTCGGCTCAACGTGGGCCAAGAAATGGTGTAGGGTCGGCATGGGTTAGGCTCCGCTGGGCAACCGGTTTTCAGATCGACAGACGAGGACGCATCCGGGGGCCTGGGGATGGAGGGCTGAGCCCGAGCCAGTTCGTTCCGCCACGCGGCGGCCTGCTTGGGCTTGTCCCAGGCCCTGTGAAGATCGACGAGGAGGTGGATGGCGTTGACCGTCGTGGCGTGTTGCTCGCCACACGCTGCCTTGCTGCGCTCGAAGTATTCGGCGGCCAGCGGCTCAGCTTCGGCATACTTCCCCTGACCGGTCAAACTCTGGACAAGCCCTCGGAGCGGTTCCAACGTGCCGCGGTGATCCTGGCCGAACATCTTTCGGCGTTCGTCAAGCGCCTTCCTGAACAACTTCTCAGCCTCCTCATGTCGGCCCTCGCGTGCAGTCAGGACCGCCTGACGCTCCTGATATCGAACGCGATACGGCACGGTGTCCCAAAGGCGAACCGTTCCGTCCCTCGACGTCGATATCAACCGAGTGCCGTCGCCGGTGAATGCCACGAAGGAAACGCGGTCTTCGTGTCCCCGCAGGACGAGCAGCTCGTCGCCGGTGGACGCGTCCCAGACGCGTACCGTTCTGTCAAACGATCCCGAGGCCACGCGGGCGCCGTCCGGGCTGAATGCCACCGAATAAACCTGGCCTTCGTGTCCCCGTAAGGCGACCAGCTCTTCGCCGGTGCACGCGTCCCAGATGCGCCCGGTGTAGTCATTCGCCCCGGACGCCAGTAGGGTTCCATCCGGGCTGAACGCTACGCACCCGACCGCCTCCTCATGCCGCCGCAGTACAAGGACTTCCTTACCGGTGGAGAGGTCCAGAACGGACAACGTTCCGTCAGACGATCCTATTGCCAGTCGGGTTCCGTCCGGGCTGAATGCCACCGAACGAAGGTCGCCTTCGTGTCCCCGTAAGGCGACCAGCTCTTCGCCAGTGGACGCATCCGAGATGCGCCCGGTGCAGTCACCCGCCACGGACACCAGTAGGGTCCCATCCGGGCTGAACGCCAAGCCATACACCGTCGGAGTGTGCCCAGAGAACGTTAGGAGTTTCGCACCCGCGGCCACATCCCACACGTGTACGGCTCCGCTCAGCGTCCACAACGCCAAACGGTTGTGGTCCGGGCTGAGCGCAGCGCGGTGGACCTCTTCGGTTTCACGCAGCACGCTCAGTTCGTCACCGGTCAACGCGTCCCGCAGGTGAACGGTTTTTCTGTCCTTATCCGACCTCGATACCAGTAGGGAGCTATCCCGGCAGAGCCCGAACACGTAACCGTCGATGTTGTACCTTCGCAAGGCCGCTGGCTCGTCACAAATGGCTGCGTCCCAGATGCGCACGGTTCTGTCGCCCCGGCACGCCGACGCCAGGCGGGTGCCGTCCGGGCTGAACGCCACCGACTGAACGAAGCCGGCGTGCCCCCGCAGCATGGCGACTTCTTCACCGGTGGCCACGTCCCAGATGCGCACGGTACTGTCATCCGCCCCGGATGCGAGTCGAGTGCCAGTCGGGCCAAACGCGACTGATTGGACAACGCCCTTATGTCTCTTCTGAGTGAACAGCGTCTTACCAGTATGAGCATTCCACATGTGCACTTTGCCGTCAAACGATCCCGATGCCAGATACGTGCCCGTTGGGTCAAAGGCCACGGACCTGACCATGTCGCTGTGTGGGAGGACCAGTTCTTTGTCGGTGGATACGTCCCAGATGCGCACAGTCTTATCGCTTGTCCCCGCCGCCAGGCGGCTTCCGTTCGGGCTGAACGCCAGCGAGTAGACGTGGGCGTCGTACTTGGGCACAGCGGGCAGCTCTTGCCCGGCGGACGCCTCCCAAAGCCGCAAACCGCCTCCGCGTAACCCCGCCGCTAGGCGAGTACCAACCGGACTGATCGCTACGGCGTAGATCCATCTTCCGTGACCTTGAACAACGAGCAACTCCTCGCCGGTCGATGCGTCCCAGACCCGCACGGTTCCATCCTCCGATCCCGACACCAGGCGGGCACCGTTCAAGCTGAACGCCACCGAGTAGACAATGCCCATGTGTCCCCGCAAGACATCCAGCACTTCACCAGTGGATGCGTCCCAGATACGAATAGTTTTGTCCTCCGACGCCGATGCCAGTCGACGGCCGTCCGGGCTGTAGGCCACAGACCATACGGGCCCTTCATGGCCGCGCAGGACGGTCAGGCTTTGGTGAGACTCTGCGTACAGATACTGCCACTCCCAGTTGTGGAACTCGGCTGGCGCGGCCTCAAGGTGTCTGTGGACCGCCCCGACTTCGTTCACCTTCAGGGCGGCGTGGGCGCCGGTGATGCTCGCAACGTACGCCTGTCGTCGCGCCAGATGCTCTGCAGTTCTTGCCCGATCACGGTCGGCCTCGGCCTGCTCCTTCGCCTCGTTGGCCTGACGCCGCTGCTCAGCTTCGGCCCGGGTGGCGGCCTCCGCCCGGAGGTAGAGCCCCGAGATCACCGCGAGGCCGACCGTGAGCAACACCACGAAACCCGCCGTGACCGCAACAGGAACCTTGTGCCGCTGCAGCGTCTTCTTGAGCACATACAAACCGCTGTCGCGTTTGGCTTCGATGGTGTCACCGGCCAGGTAACGCTCGATGTCCCGGCCCAGGTCACCGGCAGTCTGGTAACGGCGACTCTTCTCCTTCGACAACGCCTTCAAGACGATGGTCTCGATTTCATCGTTGATCTCCCGCCGGATCGAACTCGGCTTGGTCGGCTCGTCTCTGAGAATGGTGTCCAGCACGTCCCGCATGCTTCCCAGAACCTTGTACGGGAAATGGCTGGTCAACAACTGATACAGGATCACACCGAGCGTGTAGACGTCGGTGAGGATATCGACATCCTGAGGAGAGCCGCTGGCCTGCTCGGGGGACATGTACGGGAGCGTGCCC